>ERZ1673752.106-NODE-106-length-150951-cov-18.371640_pt1 | contig 150951 bp, 126 predicted proteins | sample MGYA00580195_ERZ1673752 | MGnify/ENA primary metagenome ERZ1673752 (study PRJEB41218, sample SAMN15661744) | gut metagenome | host: Homo sapiens | place: Canada: London | collected 2015-08-20/2019-03-30 | study: EMG produced TPA metagenomics assembly of... | reverse complement strand
ATGCGAAAATGAAATTAACACTTTTAACAAATTGTACTTCTAACTTGAACATCCGTGTTACTTTTATAAGGCAAATCATCACTTATACGTTTGTATTTTCTCCCCTTTTATGTTTGACATCCAGTGCGATAAACTCCACAATGTTTATAATAAGCGATTTTACGGCAGCAGAAAAATCTTGTTCAGACATCAATCCGGAACGAGGGTGTAGCATGGTATTGCAAGTTTTTTTTGATGAAACTATATTGGTGGACAATCACGTTGAGAATGGTCGGTCGTCTATTTGCGCTTTTTTGGCACGGTTTGCAACAGTCCTCAAGCTATCCTGTCCATTGCTATTTTTAACCAATAAAGTTGTTTTGTAAACATGTTTTTTTTCTAAAAATTGTTCTTTATCATTTTTTCTCGTTAACTTTGTCTTTGTCAGTATCAACTTTTTATTTCCTTCGCAAAAGAATCTGTTAATTTAAATCGCCAATGAAATCCTTTTTATTAATCACATTTTTCAGCCTCATGGCTCCATTTTTCGCGCATGCTGATAATGATTGGGCTATGTTCAAACATAAGGGCGATAGTTGCATGCGCGCGTATGACGTGTTCCATGCCACGCAATTTTACCAACAAAGCATTGCGCTCAATCCTTCGAATGTGGATGTGCGCAGACAGTTGGCTTCGTGTTACCGCCAATCTGCCGACAATATGGCTTGCGTGTCATGCCTCGACAATATACCGCGGGATAGTGTGAACCACAAGGATATGCGTATGTACTATTACTGCATGTTAGATATGGGCGACAAGGACAAAACGGCTTATTGGGGCGACCGTATCGTGGCTACATACCCATACGACAGCGAGATTGTTGGCTCGCTTGCCACTTATTACAATGACAACAACATGCCCGGCAAGGCGGAGGCTGTGGCAAAAAGCTATATCACCCAATGCGACTCCACCAATCTGTACGTGAACAAAGCCTACGCCTATTCGTTATATTTACAGTTCAGGTACGATGAGGCTATTCCTGTGTACAATAAGTTGATAGCTCAAGGCTATGACAATTTTATTTCCAACTTCGTACTTGGTCTTTGTTATGAGCATTTTTCCCAGTATGCCAACTATCCCAAAGCACACTACCATCTAACCCGAGCCTCCAAGTTCAAAGATAATAACGCCACGTGTTTCTACCGTTTGGCATTGGTTGAGAAAGAGCTTTACATGGACTCCTTGGCGCTGGAGCATTTCAATCGTGCCATCGAGACCGCCACGCCGAGGGCAAGGATGTGCGACATATACAAGAAGATGGCTGATTTACATTTTCAGCACAGCCAATACGAGGCCGCTGGGCGCGCTTTCGAACTAAGTCTTTTGTACGATGACGAAGACACACCCATCAACTACTACAATGCTGCACAGATGTACATTGCCTCAAAAAACGATTTGAAAGCCAAGCTATACCTACAACTTTTTCTCTCAAAGGCTGTACGGCTGAAAGATGATGGGCAGAACAAACTTCTGGTTTCCAAGGCTAAAGCGCAGCTCGCTCAATATGGCGCTCGGTAGACGCAGGTTGTCTTGGGGCGGCCATTTTTACCCACATCGAAAGCGAGTGACACAGCTTGGCGTGCCTTCGGTATATTTTGGTCTCGTTATATTGACCACCTTGGAATGTGCACAAGCATTTGTATTGTAAGATATTAGTCACGAAAAACGATGCTTGCAATAGTCTCGTTTTGGAACGGCAGACACCGTCTTGTGTTACGCAAGATGCCCTTTTTGCGCTTATATTTTTGTCAGCGGTGTGCGATGAGTGCCTTATCGTGTTTCGTTTAGGCCTTGATGACGCCGCGTTTTGGTCTTAATGACCTTGCCTTTAAGCCCTGAACGAGCCGCCATTAGTATTGAATGGCAAAACGTTGATAAAACTTTTTCCCGGAAAACACGTTGCGACGCTTATAATATTATGATTATAAGTGATTTACGAAAAACTCAAATGCTTGGCGTATTTGTGACCTTGATACATGCCGTTTGCAAATACGCCCAGCATTTGAGACCTTTTGTCATATATTTTCATCATATTTTTTGATAGCGCGCATGTGTATTGATCGCGCATGCGCACTGTCTTTTCACAAAAAGAGCGAATGGCAAGTTGACCGCCAATCGCTCTTTAGGAGGATTTGTTGGGACAAAACATGGCTTAAAAGGTCCATGCTCCCCACAAGTGCTTATGGCTCAAAGGGGTGGGGTGGGAGAGTTCCGTGTCATTGCTTTCAAGTGCTCTCCACCCAACCATGCTTAGTATTCGCCCCACGCCTTGATGTCAATGTCTTTTGGCTCCAAGGTGCAAAAAGCGGTGATATATGCCCCAGCTAAACGGCTGTTAGTGATAACCGGCACGTTGAGGTCGATGGCCGCGCGCCTGATTTTGTAACCGTTGGTTAGTTCGTGGGTGGTCAAGTCTTTTGGAATGTTGACCACCATGTCTATCTTTTTTTCGTGGAGCAGTGTCAAAGCCTGCGGCTCCTTGCCCTCGTCAGATGGCCAATACACCAAGGTGTTTGGTATGCCATTTTCCTTGAGATACTTGGAGGTTCCGCTTGTGGCGTACAGCTCATAGCCGTGGTCTATCAGCATCTTGGCCGCGTCGAGCATCTCGGCTTTCTGTTTGGCTCCACCCGTTGAGAGCAGAACGGTGTGTTTGGGTATGCGCTGCCCCACGGAGAGCATGCTTTTGAGCAACGCTTGGTTGGTGTCGTCGCCAAGACAGCCCACCTCGCCAGTGGAACTCATGTCGACACCAAGCACGGGGTCGGCTTTCTGCAAACGGTTAAACGAGAACTGGCTGGCTTTGATGCCCACGTAGTCAAGGTCAAAGAGGTTTTTGTTGGGTTTCTCGACAGGCACGCCGAGCATCACCTTGGTGGCCAAATCGATGAGATTTAGTTTCAGCACTTTAGACACGAAGGGGAACGAGCGGCTCGCGCGCAGGTTACACTCGATGACAAGAATATCGTTCTCGCGTGCCATGTATTGTATGTTGAAAGGTCCGGAGATATGCAATTCCTTGGCTATTTGGCGGCTGATGCGTTTAATTCGGCGCACGGTCTCAATGTATAGCTTCTGTGGTGGAAACTGGATGGTGGCGTCGCCGGAGTGCACGCCGGCAAACTCGATGTGCTCAGAGATGGCGTATGCCAGTATCTCGCCATCCTTGGCGACGGCGTCCATCTCTATCTCCTTGGCGTGCTCGATAAACTTGGATACCACCACGGGATGGTCCTCGCTCACGTTGGCCGCCAATTTGAGGAAGCGCACCAATTCTTCTTTGTTGGAGCATACGTTCATGGCAGCGCCCGAAAGCACGTAGCTTGGGCGTACCAAGACAGGAAAGCCCACGCGGTCCACGAATTGCTCAATGTCGGCCATCGAGGTCAGCGCGCTCCATTCGGGCTGGTTTATGCCGTTGCGGGTGAGCATACTTGAGAATTTGGCGCGGTCTTCCGCGTTGTCAATATCCTTGGCCGATGTTCCGAGGATGGGCACGTTCTCCGCGTCCAAATACATGGCCAGGTTGTTAGGAATCTGCCCGCCCGTGGACACGATGACGCCGTGCGGGTTTTCGGCCTCGATGATGTCCATGACTCGCTCGAAGGTCAACTCATCAAAGTAGAGCCGATCGCACATGTCATAGTCGGTCGATACGGTCTCGGGATTGTAGTTAATCATTATGCTGCGGTAACCCTGCTTGCGTATGGTGTTTAACGCTTGTACCCCACACCAGTCGAACTCCACCGAGCTGCCAATACGATAGGCGCCCGAGCCAAGCACAATGATGGAACGTTTGTCGTTGGAGAAGGTAACGTCATTGGCCACGCCAGCGTAGGTCAAGTACAGGTAGTTGGTCTGCGCGGGATACTCCGCGGCCAATGTGTCTATCTGTTTGACCACGGGAACGATGCCATATTGCTTGCGCAGGCGGCGTACCACGAGCACGGCTTGGTGCATATTCATCTCTTGTTCCAATCCGATGGCGCGCGCAACTTGGAAATCGGTGAACCCATACACCTTGGCCTCGCGCAGAAGCTCAGCGCCGAGGGTGTTAATATTGGCCTTTCCAAGTGTCTCGTCAATGTCGATAATATGCTTGAGTTTGTGCAAGAACCATTTGTCTATTTTTGTCAAGTCGTGTATTTGGTCGATGGAATAACCTCTGTGCATGGCTTTGGAGATTACGAAAATGCGTTTGTCAGTGGGTTCTTGGAGAGCCGCCTCGATATCGTCAATCTCCAACTCTTTGTTCTCCACGAAGCCGTGCATGCCTTGGCCGATCATGCGCAAGCCTTTCTGAATGGCCTCCTCGAAGTTGCGTCCTATGGCCATCACTTCGCCCACGCTTTTCATGCTGGAGCCAAGCTCACGGTCCACGCCTTTGAACTTGGAGAGGTCCCACCGCGGTATCTTGCAAACCACATAGTCCAAGGCAGGCTCGAAAAACGCGCTCGTGGTCTTGGTAACCGAGTTTTTCAGCTCGAAAAGCCCGTAACCCATGCCCAACTTGGCGGCTACAAAGGCCAAAGGATAGCCTGTGGCTTTGGAGGCCAAGGCCGAGCTGCGGCTCAATCGGGCGTTCACCTCGATGACACGATAATCCTCACTGGCCGGGTCGAACGCGTACTGCACGTTACACTCGCCTACGATGCCGATGTGGCGCACTATCTTGATACTCAATTCGCGCAACTTGTGGTATTCGCTGTTGGAAAGTGTCTGTGACGGAGCGATAACGATAGACTCGCCGGTGTGAATGCCGAGCGGGTCAAAATTCTCCATGTTACACACCGTGATGCAGTTGTCGTAACGGTCGCGCACCACCTCGTATTCTATTTCTTTCCATCCCTTCAGGCTTTTCTCCACAAGCACTTGGGGCGAGAAAGCAAATGCTTTCTCACAGATCTTGCGCAGTTCGTCATCGTTGTTGGCAAAGCCAGAGCCAAGTCCTCCCAAAGCGTAGGCGGCGCGAACGATGACTGGATAGCCAAGGTCGTGGGCCGCTTGGAGCGACTCTGACATATTCTCACAAGCCTCGCTCTTGATGGTCTTTACATTGATTTGGTTCAGTTTCTCCACGAACAACTCTCTGTCCTCGGTGTCCATGATGGCGCGCACGGGCGTGCCAAGCACCTTGACATGATATTTTTCCAACACGCCACTCTCGTATAGCTGCACGCCACAGTTGAGCGCTGTCTGCCCGCCAAAACTGAGCAGGATGCCATCGGGACGCTCTTTCTCAATGACGCGCTCCACGAAATAAGGCTGAACGGGTAAGAAATATATTTGGTCGGCCACGCCTTCTGAAGTTTGGACGGTGGCGATATTTGGATTGATGAGCACGGTCTCTATACCCTCCTCGCGCAAAGCCTTGAGCGCTTGTGAGCCAGAATAGTCAAATTCGCCAGCCTCGCCAATCTTCAGCGCGCCCGAACCCAACAACAACACTTTCTTGATAGCTGTATCTTTCATCTTGTGTTTTACTTTAAAGTTTCAATGAATTTGTCGAACATGAACATGGTGTCTACCGGCCCGGCGCAAGCCTCCGGGTGGAATTGGCTGGTGAACCAAGGGTTGGTCTTGTGGCGTATGCCTTCGTTTGACCCATCGTTCATGTTTACGAAAAGTTCCTGCCAATCGTCATCAAGCGTTGACGTGTCGACGGCGTAGCCATGATTTTGGGATGTTATATAGCATCTCTCCGTGCCCACCATTCGCACGGGCTGGTTGTGACTGCGATGTCCGTATTTGAGTTTGTAGATATTGGCTCCCGCCGCCTTGCCCAAGAGCTGGTTGCCCATACAGATGCCACAGATGGGTTTAGAGCTGATGCTCATGTGCTTGCGAATGATATCCACGGCGGCTTGACAAGTGTCGGGGTCGCCGGGACCGTTGGCCAAGAAGAGTCCGTCATAGCTCATGGCTGTATAGTCGTAGTTCCAAGGCACTCTGATGACTTCCACGCCACGTTTAACAAGGCTTCGAATGATGTTGGCCTTGACGCCACAATCCACGAGAACCACTTTTTTGCCAGCTCCCTCATTGTATTTGACAACCTCTTTGCATGACACTTGGTCCACGAAGTTCACTCCCTCATAATCTGCTTGCGGAATGTTGTCAGGTTCATCATCGAATATAATCTGCCCCATCATCACGCCATGATCGCGCAGCACTTTGGTGAGCTGGCGTGTGTCTATGCCTGTGATGCCGGGCACATGCTCTCGTTTGAGCCAATCGCCTAAGCTCTCCACGGCGTTCCAATGGCTGTATGCCTCGCAATAATCGGCCACAATGATAGCCGAAGCATGGATCTTGTCGCTCTCCATGAACGTGGGCAGGCCGTTGCCCTCTGTGGTGAAGGGCGGAACGCCATAGTTGCCAACCAATGGAAAGGTAAGGGTCATTAACTGTCCGGCGTATGATGGGTCGGTGAGCGACTCTGGATAGCCCATCATGGCCGTGTTGAAAACTACTTCGCCGGCAACGGGCGCGTCATAGCCGAAGGATTGACCATGAAACTTTGTTCCGTCTGATAATACTAAAGTAACGTTCTTCATCTTGTCGCTTATTTTCTTTTTTAGACTGTTTGTTGTTGTGCTTGCGGGACATGTAGGGGCGCATGTTTGAGTGGTAGGCTGTCGCAGAAACCTACAAATGCGGTGGAAATATATGAAAAATGGAATATTAATGATTACGCGGACGTAATGATTAATATTCCATTTTTCATATATTCAGGATTAATAATTTTATCCAAGTTTTTAATTATCTCAATATGTTGAACAATAACGAGGCGGTGGAAGTTATCAAGCCAACCACCGAGAACCATAGTGTGGTGCTTGAGCCGATGCTGGAGTTTTTGGCTTTGGTGGAGTTTGGCTCAACATAGATAATGTCGTTTTGCTGGAGATAATAATACGGCGAATTGAAAATGTTGCCATCGTTGAGATTGATGCGGGTGGCATGTTTTTCTCCCGTGGCGTCTTCGCGTATCAAAAGCACGTTGTTTCGCTTGCCGTATATGCTAAGGTCACCAGCCGACGCGAGCGCCTCGATGATACTCATCTTCTCTGTTGTGACAGGGATGACTTTGGGTGAGCCAACTTCGCCGATAACGGTGACGCGATAACTGGCCATCCGAACGGTTACGATGGGATTTTCTTTCTCATTCAGGTATGGCCTGATTTTTTCTTTAATCATATCCTCACATTCTGTCTTGGTCTTGCCAGCCACATGCAATTCGCCAATGATGGGGAAGTTGATGTTGCCCTCATTGTCGACAAGATAGCCTTGTAATGATTGTGAAGAGGAGGCAAGCTGCCCACCAGTGCTTACAGTGCTTCCCACCGTGAGATTGAAAGGGGCCGAGGCTTCGGGATTGGTGGTCATCACGGTGATGGTGAGTTGGTCTTTGGGCATGATGTGAGCATCATACAAACCTCTTGACGCGGCTAAGCTGATGGTGTCGATGTTTTTGAAATAAGCAACATGTTTGCTGCTTGAACAACTGCCAAGAAGCAGGGCCGTTGTTATAAAAAGGAATGAGATTAAAAAATTCTTCATATTGTCAAATGGCTGTTGTCAGGCATATTTTTTGCAAAGTTAATATTTAGTTTCCAAAGGTACAAATAAATAATGTGTTTATTTACCGTGAAATACAATGGTGGGATGTTTTTGTTTGCAGAAATAGTGGATGGGGCTATTTAACGTAATACGCCCCCCACAGACAATCACTCGTTGTGAGTGGGATAGCCTTGTGGGGAGCGTGAGGTTATGTTTCAACTTTTAAATTTAGTTGGCAAAGAAATCTTTAATATAGTTACGGGAAACCGTGAAAGTATTTTCAGGATTGTCAACTTCAGTAAACTTGATATAGGTCGGATTCTTGAGATTGTCTGTCTCGAGTTTAAACACCCGGTCTACAAACTCCCCTTTAACATTTTTGACAAAGGGTAGCACACAAGGTAAATAGCCCGCATTATTAGCATAATATATAGCGTTGCCATTGCCCTTTCCCTCAAAGCCAATGCTTATTTGGTCTTTGCCAATGATTTTATAGGTGAAATAGTACTGGCACCAATAAGTTTTCTTATTGCCTTTGCTTGCGAATGTTAAACCAAATTGTGGTCCCTTGTTTTTATTAATCAGCTCTTTACCAAGACCTGCGCCAATGATATTTTCTCCCATGCTTGCAGCTCCGGGTTTAATCATATTCCAGTATTTTTGTCCGTAAGCGCTGAAATTGCTGAAAGCAAAGAACCAATTGGTATTTACAAACTGTTCGGTAATAGGAGGTACAACAGGCTTCAATAGCACGTTTTTGTTGTTGGCGTCTACCCATTTATCGTCATCAGAATAAATAAACTCCGAGAACGTTTCGCCAGCTATGGTTACTGGCTTGTACAGTTTAAATCCTTTGTCTGTAACTACGAAGTTGAGCCGTGTTTCATCTTGGCTGTCGGGGTTGGTAAATGAGATTGTATGTTGGCTGCGCAAAGCTCTGTAACTCTTGCCTTTGATGACCACATCGTAAATATTGTATTTCATGCTGGCAAAGCGTTTCTGGACGGCATCGATGTAATTGGCCCAATTGGTACTTTTCTTCAATGGTACCATGACCATGCGGTTGTTGTGCTTCTTGCCCTTAAGAATGATGCTGTCGGCAGAGGCTTTCATTACACGAAACTCCAAGTCGCCTAACATTCCTTTTCCGTCAACACCGTTTCCATCTGGATTGTGAGGGTCGGAGAAATAGTGGAAGATGTCATTGTACTCATCAAAAGAGAGTATCACACCCTGGCTCTGTTCTATCTTGTAATGTGATGTAAACGTGGAATCTTTTCCAGCAACTTCGCTGGCCACAGTGACGCGGTCTTTTTTGTCAAATTTGCAAAGTACGTTGTAGCCGCCATACATGGGCGATCCATAATAGTGCATAACCCAGCCGTCTGCTGGTGTGGTGAGGATGTCCTTGGTATTATTGATGGCCTCGCTTATGCGCTGCGATGAGGACTTGTCAAACAAGTCATCGACCTCTGGCGAACAAGCCGTCGCAAGGAGGATCGCCGCAAGGAAAGTGAAGAGATTGAATATCTTTTTCATATTGCGTTTCCTTATTTTAATGTTTTCAAATCAAGTTGATGAATCTCTGACGCCCTTCTTGTGACAATGTCGCGAAGCTTGTCAATGTCAATACCCCAAGTGTTAATGAAATAAGCTCTGAGGATGTCAAGTTTTTTAAGAATGGCATCAAGTCCAGTGGTGTCGACTTGTGGTGCACGTTCATACTCAAATACGGGTACCTTGAAATACTCTGGTACAGGGTTGCCGTCTTTGTCAAACACGGTATTCCCATCTTCGTCTACTTGGTAAACAGGATTGCCACCATGAACCATAATGGAATAAGCCTTGCCCTTGAACACAAAATATGCGAACAAAGAACCATCATCATCATATTGGTATTTCACGTTTTTGTGGATAGAGTAACGTGGGATACGGTTGCCCTTGCTGTCAAGAATATAAATATATTTGCCGTCCTTGTCTTTCTCCCACATGATATTGCCCTTGGCATCGGTAGCTGGCACGAGGTTGTCATCTTTGTCATACAGTGGGATTGGATTGCCATCAGCGTCTTTCTTGTACACATCGTTGCCATTTTTGTCCTTTTGATAGAGGATGTTGCCGTCTTGGTCTTTTTGAACAATCAATGCTTCGTTCATCAGTTTCTTCCATGCAGCGGGAGTAGAGGTGACGTATGTGGAATACAATTCGGCAAAGTCCTCATTGTACTGTTCGCTGGCATAACCACTGATGAAACCTTCGTGGAGAGCCTGCTCGTCAGAAACGTTAATCCAATCGGTGGTGTGGTATTTACCAACGGAAACCGTGCGATACTCTGTTGAATATTCCTTTTTCTGCGTCAGGATATGGCAGAACTCATGGTGCATGGTATGAAAATACCAGTAGTTGAGGTCAAGTGGCAAGTCGCGATGGTTCTTCAATGGATCGTCTTGGTTGACATAAAGATTGTCAAGGTCAAGATTGTTGATACGGAAAAGTGTAATTTGAATGCCACCTTCAGCGGTACCAAGGATGATTTTGTTTTGCCCGTCATACTCTGGAGAGCCAATGAGCTGGATAACGCGGAAGCAGTTCTTCTTCAGGAAATCCTTTCCCATCAGTTCGGTGTAAGCGTCAAGCCATACGTGCTTCAAAAGAATAGACATGGCTCTTGAGTTCTTTTCGTTGGCTGGAACAACGTTATAATAGTTATCGGTGAGCTTGTCAACGTAACGATAATTGAACTCGATGTTATAAGGTTTGGCGTAATTGGCCTCTAACCATTTGTCAAACTCTGATTGCTGCGTGGTAGTCTTGGTGAAGACAGAGTTGTTTGTATCAACGTCGTCTTCCTTGCAGGCGTTGGTCACCGCAATGAGTGCCAGCAGCATGATGATTTTGATATATTTCATTTTGTTCATTTTTTAGGAGTCTTACTTGTGTTTGCTTCTCTTGGATTTGCCTCCAGTCCTGCGTCGATTACATCGAGTGGCAATTGGATAGCGCCTCGCAAGTCGCCCGGTTTGAAGAAAATTGGGTCTTCTCCATCTAAGAGGTGACATACGGTGATGCCGTAACGTTTGATATCAAGGAAGCGACCGCCGTGCCAGAAAGTCTCTATACGACGCATTTGTAACAGCATGTATATCATGTTGATCTGTGTGCCTTCTTCCAATGTGAACCCTTGTGGATGCAAAGTCTTTTTGATACTTCGGTCACGATTGGTGGTAATGGTATCCTTTGCGAGAGGAGTATCATTGATGAATTTATTCAGACTTTCCTGGGTGAGCGTAGGCCGCTTGGCTGTTCCTTGCACTGTTTTGGTGTGTGCGGTTATCCAAGCGTTCATGTCAGCCAAGGCTTCTGTGTATTTTTTCTTCATCACATACGCTTCTGCCCTCTCAAGCAACACTTGGTCTGTGGTGAATATGGGTCTCACGATATGCGGAAATCCTGTGTCGTTAATCTTATCGGTTACTTCAAAATACTCGTTGACGGTTGGAATCCAAATCTTTTGGTTGGAGCCATAAAGCTGGCTCGCCTCGACGAGACAGTTGTTGGTTGACCCTCCATGTGGAGCCCATGGCATGGGTGCCCAAAATGTTTCACAGTCTGTTATGTTCGTGTTGTGGTTGAAACGTGAACCTGTGCGGGCTAAACGAGAAACTGATGTCAGAATTAGCAAGTTGGCATTCTCTGAAGTGCTGATATATTTGTTAGAGAATGCATCAATCGTCAGTGAGGCATATTCGTTCATGTTTCTGAGCACACCTGATGGATTGCTGCCCAAAACCTCGTTTGCGTACTTGATTGTTTTATCGTAGTTGAGATAAAACAGGTTGAACCGAGCCGCGAAAGCGTAAGCTGCCTTTGCGTTGAAATGATATTTGGGCACTTTGAGGTAGGTGTCGTCCAACAGTGGCAAGGCTGCCTCAATGTCCGCATTGATGTTTTCGTAGAGTTGCTTGAGCGTGCCACGAGTGTTCACCGACACGTCTGGTACCTTAGGATAAGGCAAACCGAGATATTGTTCTGCCTTTGCGGGGTTCCAAGCCATGCAGAACACCGTAGAAAGACGGAACATGGCGTAAGCGCGGCAAAGCAACGCCTCTGCCTTGGCACCATTGAGTTCGGCTGGCGACCCCAAGTTCTCAATAGCCTGAAGCGCAAGGTTGGCTGAGGCCACGGCGGTGTAACAGTGGTTCCAAATATATTTCGGGTCATCGTTACCCTCTGTTTCAACGTCTTTCCAACGGTAGAGTTCTTCCTCTTTAGGAGAGTAACCATAGTTTATTCCGTTGTCATCGACATTGTCACTACTCATTTCAAAAATATAAGTTGGGTCTTGTTTAGGATAAGCCGAAACAAGAAGTTTCTGGACTTTATCCACGTTGTCCACTTCGGCTCTGTCATCAGGCAATTTGTCGAGATAGTCATTGCATGATGTGGTTATGCCCAACGCGAAGACTGCCGAAAGGAATAAATATATCTTTTTCATATTCTTAACTTGTTAAAGGAATTTTATAGTCCAACTCTGAGTGTCATTGTGAGCTGTCGAGCCATTGGCACAGCTACACCACCAGCGTTGAAGAACTCTGGGTCTTGGCCGTTGAGTTTCTTGTCCGCATAAATAAGGAACAAGTTTGTACCCTGCAATTTGAGGTTGACCTTGTTCAAATGCAAATAGTTAGCCCATCGCTGTGGGAAATCATACGACAGTGAAATTTCTTTCATGCGTATAAAGTCACCCTTTGCCACACGTTCTGTGGAGCGGTTATAGGCATTGAAGGCGTAATTCAATTTTTGGTCTTTTTGGCGTTGGCGCAAGTCAGGGATGGCAGGTATATTGGTTGTCATCTCGTCGCCTGCTTTTGTCCAACGGTTTCTGAACTCTTTTGGTGTTGCGTCAAGATCAGAATACCAAGAGTAGAAGGCTGGGTCAAGACGCACCTTGTTGCCAAAAGCGTAAGTTGCAAAGACGATGAGATGCCATCCTTTATAAGAGAAAGTATTGCCCAAAGAACCTGTATAGGTAGGATCGACAGGACCTTCATACTTCAAATGCTCAATGTTACGAGATTGGAAGTAGATATCACTGGTAGTCTTCTTTCCATCTTGGTTGATAAAGGTTGGTATGCCATTCTCGTTCAATCCTTGGAAATCCATGGAGAACAAAGAGCGATACGGATAACCCTCGAGCGTAAAGCCAGAACCTGTAATCATCTGGATAAGGTTACGACGATTCTTTAATGAGGTCACTTCTGTCTTGACATGAGAGAAGATGAAGTCTGTGCTCCATGTAAAATCTTTGCTCACGATGTTCTTGCTGGATATAGAAAGCTCTTCTCCATTCGACTTCATGGAAGCCACATTGGCATATTCTACAATGGTACCCTTAGTTCCATTGGTGATGCGCGGGCCAATCAAGTCGTAGTTGTTACGACGATACCAATCGAAGGTAACGTTGATACGATTGTTGAGGAAGCCCAAGTCAAAACCAAGATTAAGCTCATGTTTCTTCTCATAGGTAAGTTCATCGTTGGCAAAATCCCATATCTCAAGCCCCGATTCCTTGTCAACCGTAAATGGTCTCCAAGGGTTGTAGCTCTGGATAATTACCGCAGCGTTGGTCACGGCAGGTTTGTCGCCCGTCAAAGAATAAGACGCTTTGAATGTGGCGTGTGTGAGACTGTTCTTGAAAGTTTTTTCAAACCATGGCTCCTCGTGCATATTCCATGCTCCAGAGATGTTCCATGTAGGCAACCATCGTGCACTACGAGCTTTGCCCAAGCGGTTGCTGCCCTCGTAACGCACTGTTCCGTTGATGGTGTAGCGACCTTTCCAAGAATATGTACCAGTTCCGAAGAAAGACACTTCGCGACTATGTCCGTTAGACAAGTCATAGTAAATTTCGTTCTCCTCGCTCGACTGCTTGAAATATCTGTAATCGTACGAGCCGAGCAATCCCATCTCGTATTGCATGCCCACGCCATTGAAATAGCTGCGGTTACGGTCGGTGTTGTTCACTTCCATACCTCCAAAGAGGTTCACGATGTGGTCATTGTTGTAAACATCGTTATAGCTTGCAGTGGCACGGAAGTCCCAGCTGTTCATCTTGTACTTTGTCTCGCGATAGAAACCACCATTGGGCAGTACTGAGAATGGCAAGCTGTTAGGCACGTCTGGGTCAGTGTAAAGACGCTGGTTGCCATAAAGCATGGTAGCGTCGTCCATAGCGCGGAAAGCCAAAGCGACGTTAGAGTTGTCCCTAATCTGATTGGCCTGTGTTGTCGTAGAGAACTTGTAGGCTCCCAGCACTGCCAACTCAACCTTTGTTATAGGTTTGTACTTAAGCTCTGCTTGTACTTTTGTATCAATGACATCATAATCATTAAAGTTGTTGGCCAGCTCATGGTGAATGTTGAATGGCGCATAGTTTCTAACGTAGAACTCGTTGGCATCCAGCGTTCTTGATGTGTTGATGGCGTAAGAGTAGGGGTTAATGTCAAAGTCGCGGGTCACGGCACCAGTCACATTGTCTACATGCTGGTTCATGGCACCCGGTGATTTTTGCTTTCTATAGGCAGCATTTCCGATCAAATTGAGCGACAGGTGCTTGCTCATATTGTACAATGCGTTCGTGCTGAAAGTGTAACGCCTCACATTGCTTTGCTCAGTCCATCCTGGATCGTTCATCAAGGAGAAAGAGGTGTAATACTGAGCCTTATCTGTTCCCGATGAGATACTAATAGAATGGTTCATGGATATGGCGTTGCTGAACAACTCGTCAAACCAATTAGTGTTGCGCATTTCGGCCGCTTGCAGATACTTTATTTTTCCATCTTCTGTGTTTGGAAGCAAGAATTTGCCTGTGGTGGGGTCGTATGTGTTCATCAATTGGTACATCTTGCCATACACACCACTTGTGGATGCGCGATGAGTGCGACCAAATGAAAGCATACCATTGGCTTCAAGCTCTCTGTATATACCCATTTGCTCTTGTGAGTTCATGATGTTGAACTGACTGTAGCTTGGCTTCAAGCGCATGGTAAATTCGCCTGTGTAATTAATGTGTGTCTTACCGGCTTTACCTTTTTTCGTGGTAACAACAATCACACCTGACATGGCACGCGCACCATATATAGAGGTGGCAGAACCGTCTTTCAAGATTTGGAAGCTCTCAATGTCGTCGGCATTCAGACCGGCGATGGCTGATGAAATAACCGTTGCAGCGTCTCCAGACGACAGTTGGTCGGCGTTTACTTCTGTTACATCTTCCATGATAACGCCATCGACCACCCAAAGTGGTTTGCTGCTACCATAGATAGAGGTGGCTCCACGCACCCTAATCTTAGGTGCCGTACCAAATGTACCTGATACATTTTGTACGCTCACACCAGCGGCACGTCCCTCCAAAGAGCGGCTAATATCCGCGATACCGTCCAACTTGCTTTTCTCGGCATCGACTTTGGTTGCTGCACCAGTAAACAAACGTTTGTCCATTTTCTGCATACCCGTCACAACCACTTCGCTAACGGTTTGCGCATCAGGGCGAAGCACAATGCGCATATTCTGCGTCCCGCGCAGTTTTTGTGTTACCATACCTACGTACGAAATCGTAATCATAGGATTTTTCTCTTTTGTAGTTAAGGAAAATTTACCATCTACATCTGTCACGGCGCCTGTTTTTGTTCCGGATACGGTAACAGAAGCACCAATCACCGGTTGTCCATCCTCAGCTGAGGTTACGACACCATTGATCTTGTTCTGTGCCCACGTCGTTCCTAATCCTAAGAACAAACCTACAAGCAACATTGCTAATCTTTGTTTCATAAATCTATATCGTAAAGGTTAAATTCATAGTTAACAATATACACAATATACAATAAATGGTCTTTTGATGTGGTTAAGTAAGCATACTTTTGTCCGTTGGGGTGTTGGACATTTATAGTATATTATTCCTCTTACATGTTGGTTTTACAAAAATAAATAAAAATAATGTACCAAACAAATAAAATTTAATAAAACGAAATAAAAAAACATTTGTTAACAATGATGTATCTTTTACCTCTTTTTATTATTATTTAAACATGAAAGTAACAAAATACGTTTTCTATTAGTTCGTCCACGACCATATTTTATTTTTTTTCATGATTTATTTTTTTATAGTAAGAAAATCTGTTTACATCATAACATAAAGGTATTAAATCATAGCGCACCATAGTATTTTAAACTAAGGTAAACCTTTTCGTAATGTATTTAATTTATCGTTTCATATCCAATTAAAAAAAATGCATTAACTTTGCAAATAGAAGTGTACATGATTTGTGTAGCTCACGCCACTTGTCAAACTACAAGTAAAACCAGTGGCAAACTTAAATAATTGTAATACAAAATCCAATAGAAACCATATTTTTCAAAGTTATGAAAAAAACAAAGATAGTTTGTTCCATTAGCGACCGTCGATGTGATGTTGATTTTCTTCGTAAGTTGTTTTTTGCTGGCATGAATATAGTCAGGATGAATACAGCCCATGCTACTCCAGAAGGCATTCGCGGAATTATCAAGAACGTGCGAGCAGTGTCTCCGCACCTTGGTATTCTCATTGACACTAAAGGCCCAGAGGTTCGCACCACAGCCGTTGAGACACCAATTAGTTATAAGGTGGGAGATGTTGTCAAGATATTTGGGCGTCCAGAAATGGACACAACACATGATATAGTTAACCTTTCTTTTCCTGATATTGCCAAAGATGTTAGGGTGGGTGATAACATTCTCTTTGATGATGGTGCACTCAATATGGTTGTGACGGATATTGTGGGGCCCACTGTTTATAGCTGTGTAACCAATGATGGTGTTCTCGGTTCGCACAAAAGTGTTAATATTCCGGGAGAACACATCAATTTGCCGGCTCTCACAGAGAAAGATAAACGCAATATTCTGCTTGCCATAGAAGAGGATATTGATTTCATAGCACACAGTTTTGTTCGCTCTGCAGCTGACGTGAAAGCTGTGCAAGACATTCTCGACGAGCATCATTCTGACATTAAAATCATTTCAAAGATAGAAAATCAGGAGGGCGTGGACAATATAGACGAGATCATTGACGCCAGTTATGGCATCATGATCGCACGTGGCGACCTTGGCATAGAGGTGCCAATTGAGCGTATTCCAGGCATTCAGCGCATGATTATTCGCAAGTGCGTGCAACAAAAGAAACCTGTTATCGTAGCCACTCAAATGCTCCACACCATGATTAATAATCCTCGTCCCACTCGCGCGGAGGTTACCGACATTGCCAATGCCATATATTCCAACACCGACGCACTTATGCTTAGTGGCGAAACTGCTATGGGCAAGTATCCGTTAGAGGCGGTGCAGACTATGGCGTCCATAGCTGAGCAGGCTGAAAACGACCGTACCAGCTTTGGTGTCCAAGACGAGGTGCCATTGCGTCCAGACTGCACGCAGCGTGAGTTTCTGGCCCATGCCGCTATTGCTTCAACACGACAGTTGGGGGTGGCTGGTATTATCACCGACTCGGAAACAGGTACCACGGCTCGCAATTTGGCAGCTTTTCGTGGCCCGAAACCCATTCTCGCCATCTGCTACAAGGAGAAAACACAGCGTTGGCTTAATCTGTCGTATGGCGTGATACCGGTTTATCAGAAAGAGCATGCAAATCCAGAGTATCTTTTTACGGCAGCGCTCCGCATGCTTAGACAGAAGAATTTTGTGGAACTTGACGATAAAATAGCTTACCTTTCAGGTTCGTTTGGCGAGGGTGGAGGTACCACTTTCATAGAAATTAACAAGGTACGCAACGTCTTTGATCGTAATTACCAGTTCCATTTTCCCAATACGGCAAATAATCCCGAATAACATAAACAGTATATTACATATATAATATTAAGGAGCGATATATCGAAATATCGTTCCTTTTTATTTTAGATTTTGCTATCAACTAACTTTTTGGACGGTAAATCGTCAATTTTTACATGACGAGTATCATTCAAAAAAGCTCCGAACATTTTTTTATGTTCGGAGCTTGTGCATTTTATATTTGGATTAAATTTATATACCGAGTTTTTTTCTGATGTCCTTAGGCACGGCATTTTTGTTAATCATAAAGTCCATGGTGTTGGCCACAATAAAGTTTTTGGTCATATACCAAATACCTTTGTAATCGCCAGTCTCACCCCATGAGTTTTTCACCATGTAGTATTCCTTGCCGGTTTGGTCCTTTGCAATGCCAAAGATAAGCATGCCGTGATCATCGGTAAGTTCCCAACTGTCGTAGCGCTCTTGACGACTTTTCTGTGTCGGTGTAATTTCTGGTACGTTTACGCCCAGTGAATCGACGATATTCTTTTTCTTAGTCTTGCTGAGTTTAAGCCATCTGGCCATGTCGCTGCCTTCCATGCTTTCTATCTTTTTAGTGTCATACATGTAGGCCAATCCCTGTCTTGTAAAGCCATCCTCGCTGACATCTCCACCCCAGGCTACGGTGTAACCGTTCATGATAGCGTTGTCAATGATTTTGCTCAGTTCTTCTATAGGAACATTCCAAGAGAGTGGGTTGCGCCAGTTGTCTTGCACTTCCACTGCGAAAGCTGTCCAGAAAGGATGATGTGTGTATGAGGTGAATGTGGTGTAATTGTCCCAGTTGAGACCTAAACTCTGTGCGAAGCTCTTCGGTGTATATGTTTTGCCTTGGTATGTGAAAGTCTCAGGGCATTTACCCAGATACGCATCGAGAATACCTTGCAATCCCACTTTCCACTGTCCAGAAATCTTTTTGGCTGTTGATTTAGCTACAGATTGCACGTATGGAGACATTACAGAGAAGAATTCGTTAAAGTTGTTCAGCGAATCGCCATATAGACTGCCAGGGAAAGGCATGGCGTTTTCTGGACAAATACCATAGTTCTTGAGTGTATAATACGCATCGTATGAGCTGCCACCTTGTGCGAACTGGCAGTCGCCATGCAGTCTTACTACCTGTATAGCACGGTCCATATATGTTTTGTTAGCTACGAAGCTTTCGCAAAGGTCGTATGTTTTGCCAGTGGCTTTCAGTATTTCTGCTTCAAAATAGCTCAACGTAGAGTAAGCCCAGCAGGTGCCCGAACGGTTTTGGTCCTTAATACTTGTAATTGGATTTTGTTTCACCACAGTGAAAACGGGCTTGTTCAAATTTTTTGTCGCCTTCTTTTCTTGTGCGTTAGCTCCAATCGCAAAAACTGCGAGAAAAGCCATAAAAAATAGTTTTTTCATTATTTTTTTAGATTTATAAAATTAGTATCTGTGTGATTGGCACAGGGTTAACGAGCGATAAAAGCTTCTACATCTTTGGGGTGATAGGGTATTCTGTCTTTGCCGATGAAACGACAGCCATTTTTTGTGATGAGCAAGTCATCTTCCAAACGTATGCCTCCAAAGTCTTTGTAGGTCTCGAGCTTGTCGAAATTGATAAACTCCTTGCAGTGTCCACTTGCCTTCCAGTTATCAATGAGCGCTGGGATAAAATATATGCCCGGTTCGTCCGTCACAACAAAACCCTCTTGCAAGCGTCTGCCCATACGCAGACAGTTGGTTCCAAACTGTTCTAAGTTGGGCCTAACTTCCTCGTCGAAGCCCACGTTTATCTGGTCAAAACTCTCCATGTCGTGTACATCCATACCCATCATGTGTCCCAAACCATGTACCATGAACATAGCATGTGCGCCTGCCGCCACAGCGTCGTCGGTGTCTCCACGCATCAAGCCCAGCTCTTTCAGTCGTTCTGTCATTAATCGGCATACACCGAAGTGTACGTCCCACCATTTCACGCCAGGTTTAGCCACGGTCAGCACATAGTCGTGGCATTCCTCGACAATGGAGTATATTTCCAATTGTCTTTGGTCATAGCGACCGCTTACAGGTGTTGTACGCGTGTTGTCAGAGCAGTAGTTGTTAATGGTTTCAGCTCCAGCGTCGCATAGCATGAGTTTTCCGGCTTGTAATTTGGCCATCGACGGCGCTCCGTGTTGTATTTCACCGTGCTGTGAAAGGATGGTGGGGAAACTCACCATGGCACCCATGCCATTGGCTATACCGTCAAGTGTTCCAGCAATTTCCTTTTCTGTGACGCCGGGCCGGCACATCTTCATGGCCGTTGTGTGCATTTTGTAGCCAATTAGTGCGGCACGTTCCAATTCTTCTATTTCTTCTTCTGTCTTGGTGGAGCGCATTTTTACCACAGCTTGAATCAGCGTCATAGACGCTTGAGCCTTCTGCTTGTCAGGATGTATGCCCAGCAGATCAGAAATCATAATTTTGATATCTGCCCGGTAAGGTGGCAAGAAATGTATGGTGCGTTTGTCGCGTTTGGCCTCTTTGCATATTTTTGCCAATTCTTTCATTGGTGCGCTGTTGGACACGCCCACTTGCTCGGCCATGTCGTGCACACTATCCACAGCGCCATACCATACGATATCGTCTATGGAAATGTCATCACCAATAAGGGTTTCTTTGTTGTTGTCAACGTCGATAACACCTACAAGTCCGTCCCTGTTCTGTCCAAAATAATACAGGAAAGAAGAGTCTTGACGGAAAGGGTGATAACCATTATTGGGGAAATTAGCAGGGGCATTATTATTGCCAAAAAGAACAACAATACCACTTTTAACGAGTTTTTTCAATTCTGCGCGACGGCTAACATAGGTTTCTTTGCTAAACATATTTAGGTTATTTTATGATCTATCTATTGCAAAGATACGAAATCTTCATTAAAATTTACTATTTTTGCATATAAAATTAATATTTTTTATGCGTTTGGACAAGAATACAGGCTTGGTGCTTGAAGGTGGTGGAATGCGTGGTGTTTTTACCACTGGCGTGCTTGATGCTTTTATGAAGCATGATGTTTATTTCCAGTATGTCGTTGCCGTTTCTGCAGGCGCATGCAATGCCATGAGCTATATCTCACGTCAACCGCGCCGTGCGCGTATCTCGAATATTGATTATTTGGCAAAATATGATTATATAGGCATTAGGCATTTGGTGACACAAGGCTGTATGTTCGACCAGAAATTGCTTTATGATCGTTTCCCCAATGAGTTGCTCCCCTTCGATTATGACACATTTTTTCGCTTTTCCAAGGGTTTCGAGGCTGTTGTCACCAACTGCCGCACTGGTCGTTCGGCATATCTCACGGAGACATCCAATGTCCAGCGCACGCTCGACATAGTGCGCGCCTCAAGCAGTTTGCCATTTGTCAGCAAGATAGTAGAAATAGATGGGCAGCCCCTGCTTGATGGTGGCATTGTCGATTCCATACCTGTGATGCGAGCCATTGATACGGGGCATTCTACCAACATTGTTGTTTGCACGCGCAATTATGGTTACCGCAAGAAAGTGAGAGATCGTAAAATACCAAGTTTCATTTACAAGAATTATCCTCGTCTAAGGGTCGCCCTCAGTCATAGAATCGAAGCCTACAATGAGCAACTTCAGCTCATCGAGGATCTTGAGAGACAAGATTCCATTATTTGTATTCGTCCACAACGATGTATGGATGTGGGCCGGATGGAGAAAAATATTAATAAGTTGGAGGCTCTTTACGAAGAGGGGTTCGCGCTTGGGGAGAAATTTTGCGAGACTTATGCGTGATCTCATTCGCTCACGGTCTTGTTGATGTTGGTTGCTTGGGCGTGTTTTTTCTGTGGTCGTAGGCCTCAGGTTATTGTGCCAAAATATCAGTCGGATATTTGTTCTTAACCATATTCAAAGCTATATCTTCTTAATTTTCTTACGCTTACTTTTTTAGGATTTACATTCCACGTCTTAGACGTTGCCTCTTCATTTCAGCAAATCAGGTCTCAATTGCTTGGTTCGTTCCATGGCTTGTTCCATTTCCCACTGTTTTATTTTCGCCTCGTTGCCACTCAACAGCACTTCGGGCACTTTCCAACCTTTGTATTCCGCTGGCCGCGAATAGATGGGCGCAGCCAGCAAATCGTCTTGAAAACAATCTGACAGGGCGCTCTGTTCGTCGCCGATTACGCCGGGAACCACCCTTACCACAGCGTCGGCGATGGCTGCCGCGGCTAATTCGCCGCCTGTGAGTACGAAGTCGCCCACGCTTATCTCGCGTGTGATGAGATGGTCGCGCACACGTTGGTCAATACCTTTATAATGGCCACAAAGCAACACGATGTTTTTTTGCAAGCTCATTTCGTTCGCCATGTGCTGGTTAAACTTCTCGCCATCGGGTGTCACATAGATTACATCGTCATAGTCGCGCTCGGCTTTCAAGGCCGACAGGCAGCGATCTATCGGCTCAATTTGCATTACCATCCCCGCAAACCCGCCGTAGGGATAGTCGTCCACCCTGCGCCATTTGTCATGTGTATAGTCGCGTAGATTATGCAAATGGATTTCTGCCAAGCCTTTTTTCTGTGCGCGAGCCAATATCGACTCGTTGACAAAACCCTCTATCATTTCTGGTAATACGGTGATGATGTCTATTCTCATGTTAAAGTGCTATATATAAAAAGAGGTGTAACCTTGTATGTTAAGCGAGCGCATATTTGTAACCATCAATCTTCTTGGCTTATCTGACGATGAGCCTTGCGTGAGTCTTTGTTTGCTCGGCGCAAAATTAATGTATTTTTCTCATTCGTGCAATATCATTTCTGTCAATCCACAAATCGGCGTATAAAATCTTCCTCGGATATGATGGGAATATTTAGCTGCTTCGCTTTTTGATTTTTGCCGCTTGTTGATAGCACGTCATTGTTAATCAAAAACGAGGTCGATTTGCTTACAGAGCCAGTCACCTTGCCGCCTTGACCCTCTATGTATGTTTTTAGCTCATTGCGGTTTTTGTAGTGTTTCACGTCGCCTGTCACCACGAATGTCAGTCCATCGCAGCGCTTGCCCATTGGCGTTGTTGCCGTCTCTTCAATGGTTAGCTTGGGTAAGAGGCGTTCAACCATGCCTTTGTTTTCAGGTTCTTTGAACCAATTGACAAACGATGCCGCCTTTTCCGGTCCAATCCCGGGTATGGTTTCAAGAATGGTTTCGGGTTGGACCGAAAACAATTCTCCATTGTTTTTATGCCCAGTTGCTATCTCTATGAGTTCTTGTAAGGAGTAAGCCGCGAGCAAACGCTTGCATACGTCTTGTCCTATCATTGGTATGGATAGAGCGAATAACAGTCGGCGCGCGTCAACTTTTCGTGCTTGTTCTACGGAATTGACAATGTTGGCAGCCGACTTTTGGCCGAAACCTTCCAGCTGCGCTATCGCTTCTGCATGGTCAGGCAAACTGTATATATCAGCGTACTCCGTAATCCAGCCCAGATTAATAAAGCGAGACAATGTCTGCTCTGATATTCCGTCTACGTTTACGCCTTCCTTGGAGACAAAACGATCGAATTTTTTAAGTTGTTTGGCGGGGCATTTATCGTTGGTACAATGCAGTGTTTGGGTGCTACTGTTAGGGCTAACCCTCACCTCGGTGAGCGATTGGCATACTGGACAATGGCATGGTATGTCCAGTTCACCTATTTTCTTGTTCACTTTGATTACCTTAGGAATAATCTTGTTTGCCTTGATAACTTCTAAGGATGTGCCTTGGCTTCCAATGCCCAATCGTTCACATTCGCTTATATTGCACAGCGAAGCTCGTTTCACGATAGTGCCTTCAAGTTCTACAGGCGTGAATATGGCGACGGGCGAAATGGTTGATGCCGCGCAACTCCATTCAATGTCTTCCAACGTGGTGGTGGCGCTTTCGTCTTGCCATTTGAAAGCGTAGCCGGCCCGTGTGGCATGATGGCCGGTAACCGAACCGGTCGCAGCGTATTCGGTGTCGTCATATACGATGACAAGACCGTCCACGGGGTATGGATTTTTGCGACCGGTAACGCGCAACGTCCACTGGTCTATCACTTTTTGCATTTCCGTGATTGTCGGGTGGCTTACCAATTCGTGCTCCACGCAGTTCATTCCATTGTCTTTCAGAAACTGCATGCGTTGTCCCCACGATGTCAATTTTTGCTCGCAATAAACCAGAGTGAAAGGTATCCATTTGATGTGTCGCTCCGCCACCTCGGCAACGTCTTTGAGCGTGAGAGAGCCAGACGCCAGGTTGCGTGGGTTGGCAAATCCGCCATCGTTTTCCATGTTGAATCGTTCAAAGTCTTCATACGAGATGATGGCTTCGCCACGTATCACCACGTGCCCTTTGTCTTTGATTTTTGGCGGTATGCCATTGATGGCCCTGCCAAGATGTGTAATATTAGTCCCGACATGGCCATTGCCTCGTGTCACAATCTTAGATAGTTTGCCACCATCATACGTCACTACCAAGGTAAGGCCATCTAATTTCCATGATATCCAGATGGGCTTGCCCTCTGCCCATTTAACCAAATCGGCAGTTTCTTTTGTCTTGGCCAATGACAAAGTGGCAAATTCATGCTCTTCTTTTTGACCAGTTATATTGTCTTCCGAAACTTTTGCGGTGGGTGTTTCGGGTAGTTTTTGTCCTGTCTCCTGTTCCAACCGTTTCAGTTCGTCAAACTTCGCGTCCCATTCGAAGTCGGTCATCAGTTCGCTTTTGCCATTGTAATAAGCTTCTGACGCAGTGTTAAGCTCGTCGACCAACTGTCTCATTCTCTGAAGATTGTCCATTGTGGTTTGGTTGTTCATATTCTTTGTGTATGATAGCATGACTAAATGTATGTCGCGGATTGTGCTCACAAAGATAACAATAAATATTTTATTTGTTTCCAATAACCTTCACTTTGTGCTTTCTTCCTACGCTTACAAACGGCAAGCCCTAATAAGGATGGGCAGTTGTCCTTATTAGGGCCTGAGCCGTGGATAGTCTTTGACACATGGCTTGGGTCATTAGCTCATGTTCAACATGTTTTTCACTTGCGATACTCTACACCTTTGAGGAATATACGGCGTATGATTGGTGTGGTGTAAGCATAGGGAATGAAGTCGATGGATGGAATAGGGTCTGTAATATAGAAGTTGGCTACTTTCCCTTTGGTTATCGAACCGTAGTCTTCACTTAACCCCATGGCGCACGCACTGTTAAGTGTTGCCGCATTGATTGCTTCGGCCGGCATAAGCCGCATTTTAATACAGGCAAGTGAAACAGCAAACTTCATATCGCCTGACGGGGTGGAACCGGGGTTGTAATCAGAGGCAATGGCCATTGGCAACCCGGCCTGAATCATCTTTCTGGCTGGCGCAAACGGCATGTTCAGGAAGAATGATGTGCCTGGCAGGGCAGTGGGTATGGTGTTTGTGTTTTTGAGCAACTCGATATCGTGGTCGTCCATTGCTTCAAGGTGGTCTACCGAAAGAGCGTCACATTCCACGGCAACATCCACTCCACCCGATACCGCAAGTTCTTCAGCATGAATTTTTCCACGCAGCCCGTATTTTGCTCCTGCTTTAAGAATGCGTCGTGTCTCGTCAGGCGTGAAAAATCCTTCGTCGCAGAACACGTCGATGAAGTCAGCGAGATTTTCTTTTGCTACCGCTGGTAGCATGTCATTGATGACATGGTCTACATATTCTTTTTGTCTGCCAGCAAACGCTCGACCCACCGCATGCGCACCGAGAAAATTGGCCACTACTTTTACCGGGGATGTTTCTTTGATACGCCGAATGACACGCAGCATTTTCAGTTCGTCCTCGAGATTGAGCCCATAGCCGCTTTTTATCTCTATGGCTCCTGTACCTTTGCGGATAACTTCGTCCACGCGTTTCATGGCTTGCGTGTATAGTTCGTCCTCGGACAGCTCATGAAGGCGGTCGGCCGAGTTGAGAATACCACCGCCACGCTTGGCTATTTCAGCATAGCTTAGGCCACGAATTTTATCCACAAATTCGCCTTCTCGACTTCCGGCGTAGACAATATGGGTGTGCGAATCGCAAAAAGACGGTAGCACCGCTCCGCCCTCGGCATCCACGACGGTTGTGTCACTGTCTATTTGCGGCATGTCGCTGCGTTTCCCATACGATGCAATGCGTCCGTCTTCCACATATAGGTAAGCGTGCTCAATGGTGTCAATACGGGCCATTTCGTCTCCTTTCAGACAGCGCTTGCCATCATGTCCGATACCCGCGAGAATGTCTATATTTGTTACTAATAATTTCATAATCTTTTGTTTAATGAAAAAGCCTTATCCACTTCTCTTTCCCCAAAAGGGATAAAGCGAAGCGGATGAGGCCTAATGGTTAGAAAAAAGATTCTTATTTTCTCAGGAACTCCACGGATTTGGCAATGTGTGGAGCCATAAATTGATCGTTTTCAACAAATGGCACCGCTTTGCGATATTCTTCGAAGATAGCTTCGATTACAGGCGATGATTTGAGCGGACGACGGAACTCCAGTGCTTGTGCGGCATTGAAAAGCTCAATGGCAAGCACACGTTCTGTGTTTAATACCACTTGATAGAGCTTGGTTGCTGCGTTGGCACCCATGCTGACGTGGTCTTCTTGGCCCTGTGACGATGGTATGCTGTCGGCAGAAGCCGGTGTGCAATACATTTTGCTTTGGCTTACGATGGAGGCTGCTGTGTATTGTGGAATCATGAAACCGCTATTTAATCCCGGTTTGGCAACCAAGAAACTTGGAAGGTCGCGTGTGCCCGACACGAGCTTATAAATACGACGTTCAGATATGTTACTGAGTTCGCAGAGTGCTATTGCAAGGAAATCCATCGGTTGGGCAATAGGCTCGCCATGAAAGTTACCTGCCGAAATAATCAAGTCTTCGTCTGGGCAGACGGTTGGATTGTCGGTCGCTGCGTTCACCTCGATGTCGATCACAGATTTCACATAACGAATAGTGTCTTTGGAAGCGCCATGAACTTGCGGTATGCAGCGGAAAGAATAGGGGTCTTGTACGTTTACTTTGGGCTGTTTGATAAGCTCGCTGCCTTCGAGCAATTCACGAATGTGGGCTGCCGTTTCGATTTGTCCTTGGTGTGGGCGAACAGCGTTTACAGCGTGTAAGAAAGGCTCAATGCGCCCGTCGTAAGCCTCAAGTGACATTGCGCTAATCTTGTCAGCCCAATCGCTTAGGCGCTCCGACTGAAGCAGGGACCATACCGCAAAAGCACCCATGTTCTGTGTACCATTGAGCAAGGCTAAACCTTCTTTCGAAACAAGTTGTATGGGTTGCCAACCCATTTTACGTAGCATTTCTTCTCCCGAAATGATTTCCCCTTTATATTCTACTTTACCCATACCTATCAATGGTAGGCATAGGTGTGCCAATGGAACCAAATCGCCAGAGGCTCCAAGTGAGCCCTGCATGTAAACCACGGGGTATATATCGTTGTTGAAGAAATCTATCAAGCGCTCCACTGTAGCAATCTGGCAGCCTGAATAACCATAGCTGAGGGATTGCACTTTGAGAAGGAGCATTATTTTCACTATTTCATTGGGGACTCTATCGCCCACACCACATGCGTGCGACATCATTAGATTCTTCTGTAGGTCCGCTAATCGCTGCTTGTCAATAGATATTTTGTACAGCGATCCGAAACCTGTTGTCACACCATAGACGGGTTTGTCGGATGTCTCGATTTTCTTGTCCAGATACTCGCGGCATCGGATAATTCTTTGACGTGCATCGTCGGATAGTTCGAGTTTGATGCCTTTCGTAATGATTTCACCAATTCTTTCTATTGAAAGATGGTCTGCACTTATTTTGTGTGTCATTTTTTTATTGTTTGGTTGTTGTAATATTAAGGATAAGAAAGCGACTACTTGGCTGTCTCTTACTTTTCACGCAATCATTGGGAGAGTCTCCGCTTGAGTTGCTCGCATGCTTGCGGCAGAACGGTCGGCGCCCTTTGAGAGGTCGCTTTCTTATCCATAGGTTTTTGTTTTTAAAATACTTTATTTATCACTTCGTCATCGACAAGGTTGGGAAGCGTAACTTTCAAATTGGGAGTACGCTCCATTTCTCGCTTGATGGCAGCTATGGAGCCTTCGTTGCGAGCCCAGCTGCGGCGCGTAATGCCATTGTTAACATCCCAAAGGAGCATCTCGCGAATGTGGCGTTCCGAATCTTTGCCACCGTCAATGACCATGCCAAAGCCTCCGTTCATCACTTCGCCCCAGCCAACACCGCCTCCATTGTGGATGGAAACCCATGTCGCGCCACGGAAAGCGTCGCCGATTACGTTCTGTACGGCCATGTCGGCGCAGAACTGTGAGCCGTCGTAAATGTTAGAGGTCTCGCGGAAAGGAGAGTCGGTGCCCGATACATCATGATGGTCTCTGCCAAGAACGACAGGCCTGCTGATTTCGCCACGTTTGATAGCTTCGTTGAAAGCCAAGGCTATTTTCGTTCTTCCCTCACAGTCGGCATAAAGGATACGTGCTTGCGAGCCAACGACAAGACGGTTTTTCCCAGCCTCTTTAATCCAGTGAATGTTGTCGTCTAACTGGCCGATAATATCGGGAGTGGCGGTTTCCCTGATTTCTTCCAACACCTTTGTGGCAATTCTATCCGTTACCTCCAAGTCTTTGGGGTCACCCGATGAACAAACCCAGCGGAATGGCCCGAAGCCGTAGTCAAAGAACATCGGTCCCATGATGTCTTGAACATAAGAGGGGTAGCGGAACTTGTTGTTTGCTCCCATGATGTCAGCGCCTGCACGACTCGACTCCAAAAGGAAAGCGTTTCCATAGTCGAAGAAGTACATACCTTTGGCCGTGAGCTTGTTGATGGCTGCCACCTGACGGCGCAACGATTCTTTCACTTTCTCCTTGAATATCTCAGGCTCTTCTGCCATCATGCGCTTGCTCTCCTCAAAAGAGATGCCCACGGGGTAGTAACCGCCTGCCCACGGATTGTGGAGGGAAGTCTGATCAGAGCCAAGATCCACTCGAACATCTTCTTCTGCCAAACGCTCCCAAAGGTCCACCACATTGCCAACGTATGCCAACGAGACAACTCGACGCTCTTCAACGGCTTTGCGAATGGCAGGTATCAACTCATCCAAATTATCGTGAAGCTCGTCCACCCAGCCTTGGTCGTAGCGTTTGCGAGCTGCCAACGGATTGATTTCTGCCGTGACGCTCACCACGCCTGCAATATTGCCTGCTTTGGGTTGGGCACCCGACATACCACCTAAACCAGATGTAACAAACAGCTTCATGTTGTCGCCGCCTACCTTGCGGGCTGCGTTCAGCACGGTGATGGTCGTTCCATGAACGATACCTTGCGGGCCAATGTACATATAAGATCCGGCGGTCATCTGCCCATATTGGCTCACGCCGAGTGCATTGTCGCGCTCCCAGTCGTCTTGTTTGGAGTAATTGGGTATGACCATACCATTGGTAACCACCACGCGCGGAGCGTTTTTGTGCGACGGAAAAAGCCCGAGCGGATGGCCCGAATACATCACGAGCGTCTGCTCGTCGGTCATTTCGCTCAGATATTTCATCACAAGTCTATATTGTGCCCAGTTTTGAAACACTGCGCCATTACCGCCATAGGTGATCAATTCGTGCGGATGTTGTGCCACGGCCTTGTCCAAATTATTTTGTATCATCATCATGATTGCCGCGGCTTGCACTGACTTGTGTGGATATTCGTCTATTGGACGGGCGTACATCTCATAGGATGGGCGAAACCGATACATGTATATGCGACCGTAGGTTTGCAGTTCTTTAACAAATTCAGGTGCCAATGTGGCGTGAAATTTCTTTGGAAAATAGCGCAAAGCATTGCGCAAAGCGAGCTTCTTCTCCTCTGCTGTCAAGATGTCTTTACGCTTTGGAGCATGATTGATCTCTTTGTCGTAAGGTTGTGGTTCAGGCAGCGTGTCGGGAATACCAGCACGAATGTCTTCGATAAATTGTTCTTTTGTCATAGTTTATAGATTTTTAGCGGATTATAATTTTTCCTCTACTATTTTCATAATTTCAGCCTCAAGTTCGTTGGCTTTCTTTATCAATTCGTTCGCTTCGCCAACCAATTTGTCGGCCGTTGCGCGGTCTTTCAATCCCGAGGCGTTGATTTTCACGTTAAGCCCTGCGCCCAATACCGCTGCTCGTGCGGCAAGCACGCCTACTCCTGCGTCTGAAACACTGTTTGGGTTGCCCTCTTCTGCCATAGCCTTGCATATCTCAAACACTTTGTAAGAAGCGTTCATGGTGTGCAAGGGCACTTCCGTGGCGAACAACGTGGCGGCTTGAATGGCAGCGGTGCGAGCGGCTTTTTCCTCATCCGTTTTTTTCGGTAGGCCAAACGCTTCCATAATACGGTTGAAGGCTTCAGTGTCTTCATCTACAAGCGTCATCAGCTCTGCTTGTACTGCCTGACCCTTGTCGGCCCATTTGCTGAACTCTTCCCAGCGTGCGTCCCAACCAGCCTTGTGGCTTGAAAGGTTGGCAACCATGGTGCCGAGAGCGGCGCCAAGGGCACCCATATAAGCAGAGATGGTACCACCACCGGGGGCTGGAGATTCGCGCGATGTTTCATTGGCAAATTCGTCTACGGTAAGGTCTATTAGGCGGGCCGTCTTCTGAGCGTCTTCCAAAAGAAACTCGATGACTTTCTCACGAGGATTAAATTCTTTTAAGTCGTCCAAGCCCATAGACTTGATGGCAATCTTGATGATGTCGCTTTCGGGTATTCCTGTAGAGCGTTCTTGCTTTTTCAAGAAATATTTACCAGCTTCTATCAGCGTGCGTTTAGGTATCAATCCCACGATTTCCGTACCTGTCACGCGAATGCCGCGGTTTTGTGCGCAGCGACAAACCTCGTCGAAAGCAATGTGCAATGGGGTCTTGTTGATATCGGTGATATTCATGGATACCTGCGCGATGCCATATTCGTCTATATACCATCCGATGGCTTTGGTCCCCTTCAGTGTTCCCGGTATCATGATTGTTTTGCCGTTAGCGTCCTTCATGGGTTTGCCTACGGGTGATCCGCCCTCACGCTGTGGGCGTCCTTTCTCGCGCACGTCGAATGCGATGGCGTTGGCGCGACGTGTTGAAGTGGTGTTGAGATTAAAGTTGGTTGCTATCAGGAAGTCGCGGGCTCCTACAGCCGTACAGCCAGTGCGTGCCAGTGCTTCGTCCCATGGTCTTGCTCCAAAGTCGGGAGCTTCTTTCTCTACGGTCATTCTCTCTTGCAATCCCTCATATTCGCCTTTACGGCAGATAGCGAGGTTTTTGCGCTCCGGCGTCCTTGCCGCAGCCTCGTAGCAATAGCAGGGTACGTTCAGTTCGGTGGCGATGCGCTGCGCCAATTTGCGTGCCAGCTCGGCACATTCCTCAAGCGTAATGCCTGCGACTGGGATGAGTGGGCATACGTCGGTTGCACCCATACGAGGGTGAGCGCCGTGTTGTTGGCGCATGTCAATGAGCTGTGCGGCTTTTTTCACGCATTGGAAAGCAGCCTCCACAACCACGTCAGGCGAGCCAACGAAGGTAATCACAGTGCGGTTGGTGGCTTCTCCGGGGTCTACGTCCAAGAGCATTACACCTTTTACGCGCTCAATCTCGTCTGTTACTTGCTTGATAATTCCTTTGTTGCGACCCTCGCTAATATTAGGGACGCACTCAACAATTTGCTTTTCTTGTACCATGATAGTTTAAGATTAAATTTAGGTTTATTTTTTTCTTGGTGTAAAATTAAGCATAAGCCAGCAGATAGCAAAATATTTATTATTATTTGTTCATAAATAATTTAAATATGTATTTTTTTCTTTGGTTTAGCCGTATAATTTATATTATTAGATTGTCGGAAATTCAATCCATGATCAAGAGTGTTTTATTTTAAAAAAGCAAATAAACGCATGCCTGACAATGAATATAAAATCTTTTTTTCAATTTATTTAGCTTGTCAATTAAAAACAATTTTGAAATTATCTGACAAATGCTCTCGTAAGCGTGGCTTATTTAAAAATGAAAACTCTGTGGCTCAAAATTCGGCAAAAATAAGCATGTAATGATAAAATCCTGATAATCATTAATCTACAGAGATAAAGATGCGGTTTGCGCAAAAAAACATTATTTTTCTTTTGCGATTAGGTTTTAATCGCGATGCCATTAAGCCTTAATGCCGTGATCAATACGACTTAATCGCATCGTGATTAGGTCTGAAACGCAATGTCATTAACTATTAATCGAGACGACACAAAGCATAGAGTGTCGTTTCTCTAAAGTTTTTAAGCAAAAAAATCATTTATCAAGCGCTATTTCGAAGATTTTCGTATACCCTTTTTTTATGATTAAATTTTGATTTTGACAAGCGTTTAGGGATGCAATAAAAGTTTCCGTGCAATATCTCCAAGGAGTTTGTCTAAATTTTCTCAATATTTCAATTGGTAATGCGTTGAGCTATCAAATATCTTGAATCGAGAGATGAATTTCCAGCTAATCTTTCTGAAATAGCTGAAAAATATGTAAGTTTGCAAAAGAATGCAACTCGTCCTTGTCTCATAAGGAATAATTAACCGTTACAATAATGCAAGTCATCGTATCAAAAGAAATAGACCAAGTGTGTCCTAAATTTGTGGGTGCATGTGTGCAGGCAAAGGTCAAGAACAGCAAGTATTGTCAGGCGTTGTGGGATGAAATCAATGCTTGGGGTGATAAATATCGCGCGACACTCACGACAGAATCGCTCAAAGAGTTGTCTGGAATTAAGGCCACTCGAAAAGTTTATCGCGCATGTGGCAAAGATCCTTCACGTTATCGGCCGGCAGCCGAGGCATTGATTCGCAGAATGTTACAGAACAAGCCTTTATATCAGCGAGACACTTTGGTAGACCTTGTCAATTTGGCCAGTATTGCTTATGGTTATAGCATCGGTGGCTTTGACACGGACAAATTTGTGGGCGACACCTTGACGCTGGGCATTGGGCGTGCCGATGAGCCTTATGAGGGTATTGGCAGAGGCATGCTTAACATTGATGGACTGCCGGTTTACAGAGACGAGCAGGGTGGGGTAGGCACGCCTACCTCTGACCATGAACGTACCAAAATGTCTATAGACACCACTCATTTGGTGGTGCTCATAAATGGTTATGATGGCAATGAGGATGCCGTTAAGGCCAATGCTGAATATATCATTGGCTTGGTGAAAAAATATTGTGACGGGCACGAGGCTACCTACACCTTATATAGATAGCGCATAGCCATACCCAAATAGAAAATCAGTTGGGATAAAAGAATGTAAATAGAAAACGTTGGCAGGTTATAACTTGCGTATCAACTCCACTATTTTCTTGTCGGCATCAGCCCAATTGAGCGTTGGCAATTCGTTGGCGGTGAGCCATTTCGCATCCAAATGCTCCAACATGGTAAACTCGCCATCGCCCGGTTTGCAGAGATATGCGGCTATCTCGACGGAGATGTCTGGATAATCGTGGCTCACAGTTCCTATCCGTCGTCCCACATATATATCCCAATCCATTTCCTCTTTGATTTCGCGAAGTAGCGCTTCGTGATCACACTCATGCTTCTCTACTTTCCCTCCGGGAAATTCCCAACGCTCAGAATTGTACGTTTGGCGTGAGCGGCAACGCTGCATACAGAGAATTTTGTCATCCTTTTTGATGACGGCCGCTACTACTTTGATTTTGTCCATTATCTCAATATTTATTTGCGAATATACGAATAATATCTCGTCCATTAGCTATATATTGCTTGTTTTTTCGTAATTTTGCACGAAACGGGTTGCCCTCAATATTCCAAGTATGCTTGGTTGATTTCGGTTTTCCCCTTATTTTCAAAAAAATCACTATTCGATATGACATTCAAACAATTATTAGACAAATACGACTATGAGGCAATAGCACCCTATGTAAGGTTAGAGGTTGAAAATAACGAGTATGATTTGCGACCATTGGACGTGCAGATGCAAGAGATGGCAGACTATTATGCTGAAATGAAAAAGACCAAGCCAACATTTGGTTACATTGAGACTCCGATTGAGGTGAAACGTGTTGGTGACAAATTGATTGTCAGCAATATGCACCTTGGTGCCATGAGCGACCTGCTGAGCCATCGCGTGGATGTGATCGATGGCGTGAAAGTGTCAGAGGCTGAGATCTTGGCGCTATGCGTATTTCAGTTAGTTGCCCATCAGCCCTCTACCGAAAAATATCGTGAGGACGATGATTTTTGCACGCCGGGTAGTTTTAATTGTGGCAACCGTTGATATGTTTCAGTCTTTTTTTTCAAATATGAGGTTGGGCCAGGTGGTCGTCAACACAATCTCTTAATATCGTTTTAGCATTATGATTATTGGTATAGACGTAGGTATTAGCACCACAAAAATAGTGGGAATTAATGAAAAAGGCGAAGTTGTCTCGCCCATTCGCATCAAGGCCACAGACCCCGTGACATCGCTATATGGAGCATTTGGCAAGTATCTTTTTGACACCAACACCAAGCTCTCGGATGTGGAGCAGGTTATGATAACTGGCGTAGGAGCCGCATATATTGACTCACCTATCTATGGTCTGCCCACCGACAAGGCGCAAGAGTTTTTGGCCGACGGTCTCGGTGCGCGTTATGAGACCGATCTTGACCGTATGCTCGTGGTATCTATGGGCACGGGCACGAGCATTGTACAATGTGATGGCGATGACATACGTCATATTGGTGGCATTGGATTAGGAGGTGGAACCCTCATGGGGCTAAGTCGAGTCATGCTCAAAACGGATGATATTAAGCAAATCATAAAATTGGCTATGGAGGGCGACATACAGAATATAGACGTGCTTATCGGAGATATCAGCCCCAATCCACTACCCAACTTGCCCAAGACGGCCACGGCATCGCTTTTTGGCAATGCGCGCAGCAATGCCACGCGCGAGGATATAGCGCTTGGCATCATTACCACGGTGTTGCAGACCATAGGCTCAAGCTGCATATTGGCGTCGCTCAACACAGGTATCAAAGAATATGTGTTGATAGGCAATCTCACGCTGTTGCCGCAGTGTAAAGAGGTTTTGCCCTCGATGGAAAAATTGTACAACGTGCATTTTATCATCCCGAAATATTCAGAATTTTGCACAGCTATTGGCGCCGCACTTTGCTTTAAGCGCTGATTTGGGCCATGCCAATGACAACAACTGAAACAATGCCACAGAGACCACTCTACGGCATTGTTGATTGAGCGGTTTGCTTTTTGTTTGATTAATGACCGTATTGACAAATAAAAAGGTTATCTTTGCATGCACAATTGGTTCCCCCGTTTGAGGGATTAAAAAGGGAATCGGGTGTAAGTCCCGAACAGTCCCGCTGCTGTAATCGGTATTATCCAGCATGAACCACAGTCACTGAGCGTTATCGGGAAGACTCATGTTGTAGACCGTAAGTCAGAAGACCTGCCATTGTGAACACCATTTCTGTTCTCGAGGAAGAATGCGAAAGAATGTATTGTTCATCCTTTGTTTGGCCCTTTGTCCATTTGTGGCTGTGGCTCAAAATGATACCATCTTGATAAAAGAGGTGGAAGTGAGAGGCGTGCATAGGGGCGGCGGCATACAGTCAACCATTCCGCGGCAAGAAATAGATCGATCAGCTATGCTCCGTCAAGGCATAACCAATATAGAAGAAGCGCTGAAACATATGGCTGGCATTACCGTGAAAGACTATGGCGGCGCGGGTGGCATGAAGACAGTGTCGGTCAGAGGCATTGGCTCCAAGCATACGGCAGTGGTCTATGACGGTGTGGCGCTCACCGATTGTCAAACAGGAGAGATAGACTTAAGTCGTTACAGCCTTTCCAATATGCAGTGCTTGCGGCTCACCATAGGCGACGGAGACAATATTTTCGTGCCAGCTCGACAGGTCAGCTCTGCCGCCGTTTTGGAAATGGAAACCGATTTGGGGGACAATAAACGACAGCCTTCAGCCTTTCGCGCCACGATAACGGGTAGGTCTTGGAATACTGTGGAGCCTTCGTTCTTTTATAGACATAGATTGGCTGACGGCTTGTACGTGAACTTACAGGGTGAGTATATTCATACAGACAACAACTATCCTTTCACGCTTCAAAATGTGAAATTGGTGACAAGAGAACGCAGGCAGAACAGCCGTATGGACAGTGGGCACATGGAAACCAATGTGGTGTGGCAGGCGAATGAGCGAAATCGCTTGATGGGCAAACTGTATTATTATGACAATAACAGACAGTTGCCTGGCATAGTGCGACTCTATACGCAGGACAATGACGAGCAACTGCGAGAGCGAAACGCTTTCGGGCAGTTACGATATCAAGGCGCATGGTTTCCCAATTTGTCCATGAGAGCGGCCGCCAAGGTTAATTGGGTGGCAAGTTTATATCGTGTGGGTATTCCGAGTGGGGGTGTGAAGAGCGAGCGTTATTGGCAAAGAGAATATTATGTCACCACTTCGTGGCTTTATTCGCCGACCACTTGGTTGGGCTTGAATTATTCCATCGACTATGCTTTGAACAACCTGAACAGTACGCTGACCACGCCCACAAGTTGGGTTGATGGCCCTATCAGCGTGCGTCCTTACCGTCACAGTCTCTTGCAGACGCTTGCCGGAAAGGTGGTTTTGGGCAGACTCACGGGCGTGGCGAGGCTTTTGTGGTCCAACTATATGCATGGCGTGGCGCGTGGCTCGGCTCCGGACAATGCCCGAAGATGGTCGCCATCGGTGTCGGTGTCTTACAGGTTGATGGCCGGCAAGCAGCTATACGTACGCTTTTTTTGGAAAAACATCTTTCGTATGCCTACGTTCAACGAGTTGTTTTTCTACCATATTGGAAGCCCCACGCTTCGACCAGAGAATAGCAATCAGTTTAACGTGGGGTTGACTGGGAACCTTGACGGTATGCAAGCATCGTTTAGGTTTACGGCCGATGGTTACTATGCGCGGGTTAAAGATAAAATTGTAGCGGTGCCATTCAATATGTTTGTTTGGAGCATGATGAATATTTCCAAGGTGAATAGTTATGGCTTGGACTTCACTGCTAATGCCGAATGGCGTGTCAGCAAAAAGCATTGCATTGAGCTTGCTACCAATTACAGTTTGCAACGAGTTGGGATTGTGACCATCGAGAAATCGCCTGTTTCGGGCAACCAGATACCTTACGTGCCCAAACATAGTTTCGCCGCGACCTTGAATTGGCAGAATATGTGGTTGAACGCGTCTGTCACGATAGACGGCATGAGCGCCCGTTGGACCACTAATGAGCACGCGCCGGGAACACGTATTGCCGGATTTGCCGAGGCGTCTATCGCCGCGTACAAGGTGTTGAGGCTGAAATCGTGCAGTGTGACTGTGCGTGGAAGCGTGCAAAACCTGCTTGACAAGCAATACGATATAGTGGCTCATTACCCTATGCCCGGCCGGTCGTGGACGCTCTCGGCGCAGTTTGAGATGTGACAAGAAAGAAGACGTGAATATAAATGGACAATTAACAACTAACAAATAAATTATGAAAATTATGAAGAAGTATTTATCAATGTTTGCGTTTGTGCTGACTGGCGCATTGATGTTTGTGTCATGTGATGACGATGGGGATAGCAACGAGCCTACAATATGCCCCGCTGTCATTTCTGATGGCCTCTATGTGGTGAACGAGGGAAGTTTTTACAAAAAAATAAATGGTAGTCTTGACTATTTGGATTACAAAACGTGGAAGGCGACACGCAATGTCTTTCAGTCGGCAAACGGTCGCTCCTTAGGTGGTACGCCTAACAGTGCGGTGATTAACGAAAGGGGCGAGATGTACATTGCCACGACTGATGAGAACCGTGTGGAGATAGTGAATCCAAAAACATCGAAATCCATTGCTGTGGCCAAGATACGGCAACCGCGCGAGCTTGCTATTGACAATGGGTGCGTTTATGTGTCCTCGTACACGGGCAAGGTATACAAAATAGACAGCCAGAGCTACAAAGTGGTGGACAGCTCAAAGGTCGTGGGTGCCAATTTGGAGGGAATTGCCACCACCAATGGATATGTTTACGTTTGCAACTCGCATAATCCAGACTATACGTATAACACCAATGTGGTGAAACTTAACAAACAGCTTGACAAGGTGAAAGATGTCAAGGTTCTCGTAAATCCTACCCAAATTTTGGCCTTGAACAATGAATTGTTCGTGATTAGCATAGGCAATTATAAGGACATTAATCCTACCGTGCAGCAAATTGACATAAAAACCGACCATGTTTCTGTAATTGGCGCAGGCACGATGATGGCCGCAGGCACGGATCGTCTCTATATCATCAATTCGCCTTGGGGCAAGCCAGCGACATACAACGCTTACGACTTGACAAACAAAACCATGTCCAAATGGGTTGATGGAAGTGAGATACTTTATCCCTACGGCGTGGGGGTAGACCCAATAACGGGCGACGTGTTTGTGACCTCACAAAATAAAGATGCCGTTACGGGTGGTGCAAGCTATGTCACTGACGGCTATTTGGCTCGCTACACAAGGGATGGGAACTTCAAAGGCAAGTATCCTTGTGGTGTAAACCCGGGTACGATTGTCTTTTTGAACCATCAAGAATAAAATGGCAATGCAAAGGTCTATGCATGGCTTGCTGGCTGCGTGCTTGCTGCTTTGCAGCCTTGCAGCCTGCCAAAATGGCGACAAGACGGGAGCCGTCGGCAATAATTTGTCGATGGCTTACGCCCAACTCGTACAACTCTCAGACAGTGATGGCCTGATGCAAGCAACGGTGTTAAATCCTTGGCAACAAGGCAATACACTGCAAACCATTCGTGTGGGTGAACTGGGAGATGATAAGACTATCCGGCCACTGCGCCGTGTTGTTGTCTTCACGACATCGCATTGCCAACTCTTGGCATATCTTGGATTGACAGACAGAATAGTTGGCGTGTGCGACTTGAAATATATCTTGGTGCCTGATGTGCAGCGAAAAGCTAAAGAAGGAAAGATTGTCGACTGTGGAGACGCCATGAGCCCGAATATCGAAAAAATCGTAGAGTTATGCCCCGATGCTATCTTTATTAGCCCATTCGAGGGCAGTGGTGGTTTTGGCAAACTTGAGAAATTGGGTATTCCCATCATTCAAACGGCTGATTATATGGAGACTTCTGCCTTGGGGAGAGCGGAGTGGATGCGCTACTATGGCCGACTGTTTGGCGAGGGAGAGCGTGCAGATTCTCTCTTTCATGTCGTGGACTCCACTTACCAACGACTGAAACGTTATGCTGCCACACTTCCCGCTGGACGCAGTGTGCTCACGGAGCGCAAGACTGGCGCTGTGTGGTACACGCCGGGTGGCGCAAGCAGCGTGGGAACCATCATCAAAGATGCAAATGGTCGCTATGCTTTTGCCAATGACAAACATGGCGGAAGTTTGGCCTTGTCATTCGAACAAATCATTGACAAGGCTGGCGAGAGTGACGTGTGGGCGTTTAAGTATAATGGCACGCGCATGATGACACGTTCCGATTTGCTTCGGGAGTTTCAAGGGTACAAGGCGTTGAGGGCTTTCAGAACGGGTGAGATATACGAGTGTAACACCTCTGTGACACCCTATTTTGAGGAGACTCCTTTCCGCCCGGATTATCTTTTGCGCGAGATGATAATATTGCTTCACCCTGAAAATAATTTTGGAGCCTTGCGGTATTATAAACGTTTGGACAATCGATAAAATGGATAGGTGTCGGACAGGGACTCGAACTTAGTGTATGTAGAAAGTATGAGGATGGGTTTGGTTTATATATGGCTTGTCGTTGCCATCATCTTATTGTGCGCTATCAGTTTGGTGCATGGCAGTGTGGACATCCCATTGACAAACGTCTATGCGATCTTGTGTGGTGATGATGGCCAGCGCGAGAGCTGGAAATATATCGTCGTGGAGAACCGTTTGCCACAAATGTTGACGGCTTTGTTGGCGGGTGGCGCTTTGGCCGTTAGCGGATTGTTGCTCCAAACGGTTTTTCGCAACCCATTGGCGGCACCCGATATATTTGGCATTACCAGTGGGGCGAGCTTGGCCGTGGCTTTGCTCGCTTTGGCTCCCGGTGTGGCAGCTTCACTTGCGCTGAGCAGTTTGTCGTATGTGGCAGCAGCGTTTGTTGGGGCCATAGCTGTCACCGCTACAATCTGGTCTATAGGAAAAATGCTGCGTAACAATGTGATGCTCATTATTATTGGCGTGATGATAGGCTACCTTAGCTACAGTGCGATAACATTGCTCAATTTTTTTGCCACCAAGGAGGGTGTGAAAAACTTTGCCGTTTGGGGCATGGGCAATTTTGGCAATGTGTCTATGGAGCAAATGCCAGTGTTTGCGTCACTTGCCATCTTGGGATCACTTTCCACGCTTTTGCTGGTCAAACCGCTCAACGCGATGCTTCTGGGAGAACGCTATGCGGAAAACTTGGGGGTCAACGTGCAGCGTACACGCAATTTACTTATACTTATAACCGGACTGCTTACGGCGGTGGTGACAGCCTTTTGCGGGCCTATAGCTTTTGTGGCGTTGGCTGTTCCGCATATTGCGAGATTGCTTTTGCGCACGTCGGACCATCGGCATTTGTTGCCCATTACTATCCTTATGGGTAGCGTTGTGGCCCTTTTTTGCAATGTTCTTACAACGCTGCCCGGTGATTTGGGAATTTTGCCGCTCAACGCGGTGACACCCATCATCGGAGCGCCCGTTATAATATATGTCATTATCAAACGTTAAAGAATATGATTACAACAATGAAAGGTGATAGGGGCGAAACCTCCCTGTATGATGGAACGAGAGTGAGCAAGGACGACGCTCGTGTAGAATTGAACGGTGAGATAGACAAATTGATGGCATTGTTGGGACTGTGCAAAGTGCGTTCTGGGCGCACGGACCTCTTTGAAAAAGTGCAACGAGATTTGATGACGGTCATGGCCATCGTGGCAAACGGTTATGGCTTGATGGCACGGGCAGGGCGAAAGCCTAATCCTTTGGATCAGCTTGAAACAGCAATCACTAACATGGAGGATTTTATTAGGGAAACAACGGAAGGCAAGAAGTTTGAGTTTGTTTTGCCCGGAAAAAATGAAGCCGAAGCCACCATTCACTTGACGCGTACTCAAGCGCGGGCTTGTGAGCGACGTTTGGTCACGCTTGCTCGACTCAATGCTGAGCCAACACAAAATCAATGTTATGAAATCTTGATGCGATACCTGAACCGTTTGTCCGATTACTTGTTTTGTTTGGCTCTTGGATAGTGGCTGCACATCCGTTTTTTGTATGCTGTAATCTTGTCCTCATATCTGCCATTTTAGTGCCAAAGTGTTTGTGTTTTCGCAAAAAGAAATTCTTTTGATTTTATGAATCGATGGGATTAACTTGTAATGACACATTTTGTGGCTTAGCACAAGACGAAAAACAACAGAGGAGCCTGGCTAAATCCAATCTTTATTTTCCCAGCGACTATCATCGGTTGTGTCATAAAAATACTCGTCCATATTGATAGTTTCTTTTCCTAATTGAGCTTTAGAACCCACTTCGTTATGTTTTGCCAAGGAGCCTGCCATTAATTTTTGATCCTCAAAAAAGGTAGCATGTATAAATGGCTTGATATATCGTTTCATAAGTTTAGTGTTTAGACAGTGTTGCTATCTTTATCTCAATACAATTTTTTTACCATTGCATATCACCACGCCCTTATAGTTTGGGGTTACGCGTTGGCCAGAAAGATTGTATAAAGAAGGGGCTTTGGCAGGTTGAGAGGCATGTATAGATGCTATAGCGGTTGTCTCTTCATTGAAGGTATACCCCATCTTTGCGTTGATAGTTTTTGCTATTTTAAAGTAAGCCTTGTGGGCACCGTTAGTGAAAGGTGCGCCATCTTTCTGCATCCAATAAAATCCCACCGAGTTAATGTCGTTGTTGGCATTTGTTGTGAGTGCATAAAAAAAGCAGTTAGCAGAGTTGATGGATAGATTAGTGTTGTTTTCTGTACCCATGAGAATATTGGCTTTCTTGTTGATGCCATCTTTTGTAGATATGGCAAAGTTATATTCAGTGTTGGGCGTAGCTTTCAGCACCACTGCAAAATCTTTGGGAATTACATCTCCTTTCTTGTATACGTCGCCTTCTACCAATTTGTTATTCTGCAACATATATCCACTTGCCCTGACCCCAGCGGGCACTAAAAGTGCGTGAACGCTATCATATAATGTGGCGTAGCCTGTCTCTCCAATGGCAACTTTTAGACCGATAGGCAGAGGTTGCATGCTTATTACAGCAAGTTGTAAAGTGCCATTATATAAAATTGGTATGGTAATCAAATCATACACACCATCTTGTTTAATAGGTAGATTTTTCTTAAATAGATCTTTTAAGACAATCTTGGATGCGTCATCGACTACATGTTGTGCACTAACCGTGACACTGCTCAATTTGATATATTTGCAAAGATTATTTTTTATGATAGCGTCTGTCACACTCATTTCATTCGGAACGACTTTGTCTTGGGTAACTTTTATACCATCTCTCAAAGTAATGGCTCTTATTTCTTGCATCCCATCATTTAAGTTGTATTCAACCTCAGCGTCTCCATTCAAGACTTGCCCAGTCTTATAACCTTTAAGGTCGGAATTGAATACACAAACAGCGCCAGAGGCATCTTGCAGGTAGTGATATGCGTCATTGATATAGGTGAATTGCGCATTTGTGAGTTTCAACAAGCCTACCTTTTTATCTGGTGTCATGTTTTGGTTTAGTTCGGCTATGTTTTGGAATTTTTTCTCAACTTTAATAGTATACGAATCCTTCGAGCCTGAATATTGGCTATTACCCGCATAGGTAGCTGTTATTATCGCAGTGCCTGACTGGCCAGAACCAACAACGACTTTGCCATGCTCATCCACGGTAGCTATGTTTTCATTGTCAGAACTGTATGTCACTGTCGCACTGGTTACCACAGGTGCCAAAGATGCTGCGTTGACAAAAGTGTGCTCGCCTGATCCTTGGGCAAAAATATAGTTGTTTGTATTGTCAAAAGTTAAAGTTGTTGTAGTTTTAGTATTAGCGGTGCTGCCATAGGTAACCACAATCTTTGTGGCTTGTACTTGTTGAAGATGTACTCTCATTTTTATTGACGTGGCATTACCAGTCCATGTACCAATTTTTCCCAAAAAAGAATACTGACCTTGCAAATCGCCTGCAAGTTCCCAACCACCAGGACCGAATTTGGCGTAATCATATGCTGTACAGGTGAACTCTATCTTTGTGATGTTGCCCACTGTTGAGGAAATCGTTGTTATGCTACTTTTATAAAACCTATACTGTTTATACTTACCATTGACGTATCCATTAGTAGTTTTGATTGTAATGCCGTCTTTGGTAATTTCATGTTGACTGTTCCCCTTGTCTGTGGATGGCTGGAACACCACTATTCCGGCATATACATCACTAAAAACTGCCAAAAGCAGCATTGTAAACATTAAACGTACAGTTTTAAATATCATTTTTTTTCTGATAAAAAAATAACGTAAGTACAAAGTTAGCGTAATCATTTTAAAACAAAAAAGATAAATGTTTTTTTTTGAGTAATATATCACATTATATTATAATAGACTTGTAATATCATGATTTTTTAACCAACTTACGGTCTTTCGTTTATTGTGCGGTATCCTTCTGGTAGTAATGTTTGTTTTTTTGGTCAGTTTCTGTTCTCGTGGATATTACATTGCTTTTATGGTATATTAAGCGAGGCCTTCCTAAAAGTTTTATGGGCAAAGTGAAGGTGTATGTACATACCAGTAATCATCTACAAAAATGTTTCGTAAAAAAGTTCAATACAAATTTTTGAATTTACAAATGAAGAGAGCACATACAATGTTATGGATTTAAAGCCATAAACGATATTTTAAAAAAAACTTCTTTATTTATGTTCATATAAAAAGAAAAATACATGTTTTTTTACTGAAATGTTAGACAATCTTGCTATCTTTGCCATTGCCATCAACTGGGATATTATCTATGAGTACATCGTGGAGAACTTTCTTTGGATTTGCTGAAGACAATACTGACGAAACTTATCCTCAAGCCGTACAGCGCGCCAAACGTTTGCTTCAACAAGAAAACTACGAGGATGCCTGCCGCATTCTCAAATATGCCGAAAGACAGCGACATGCTGAAGCCATGTACCTCTTTGCATGGTGCTTTTGGTATGGCCGTGGAGTACGTGAAGATGCCGGCAAGGCTATGCGCTTGTGGAAGATATCAGCAAGTCTGTCTTTTGAACCTGCTGTGGAGCGTGTGCAAGAATTAAAAAAAGCGAAGGAGAGATGCGGAACATAACAATGAAACGATTGGAGCAAATCTTGCTATTGACAACATGTCTCATCATGATGATGGTAGCGGCTGTTCAGCGCGATGGCACATTGTGGGGCAGAACTTCTGCAGATTTTGCCAGCGTCGATTCCATACAAAACATTCGTGAACATACGGTTCGAACTTTTGGCGATAGTGTTGTTGTTATCAATACCTCTTTGATTGGCAAAGATATATTGGGATACGTCGGGCAAGTGCCATTGGAGATTACCATTAAAGGAGGGAGAATTAAAAAGGTGGACGCTTTGCGAAACAAAGAAACCCCTGAATTTTTTAATAGGGCCAAGTCACTGCTTGGGCGTTGGAATGGCAAGACGGTGAACGATGCTCTCAAACAGGATGTCGATGCTGTGAGTGGTGCCACATTTAGCTCGAATGCCATCATACAAAATGTGCGAGTGGGGCTGAGCTATGCTGCCAAGAACACAGCTAAACCTTCTGTTTTAGAACGAATGGATCTTAGGCTCAAGACCATCGTAGGACTTTTCGTAATGCTCATGGCTGCCATAATACCGTTGTTTTATCGTAATAAAACTTGGCACACCGTGCAGATGGCTCTCAACGTCGTGGTGTTGGGATTATGGTGTGGCACTTTTCTCAATTGGTCGCTCTTCGTTGGGTATATGTCAAGTGGCATCAATCTGTGGGTATCACTCATTCCTATCGTGATGCTCATCACGGCTTTTGTCTATCCATTGTTTGGCAAACAAGGCTATTATTGTGCCAATGTGTGCCCTTTTGGGTCGCTGCAAGATTTGGCAAGTAGAGCTAAACACACCAAATGGAAAATGTCTCAACGTTTAGTCAAATCATTGATGTACTTTCGGCAGTTTCTCTTTGCACTTCTTATGGTGCTTATGCTCACAGGTGTGAGTTTTCAGTGGATGGACTACGAGGTCTTCTCGGCATTCATATTTATGTCGGCCTCTGTCGTGGTTGTTGTTCTTGCCGTGGTATTTGTCGTTCTTGCCATATTTGTACCACGACCTTATTGTCGTTTCGTATGTCCCACAGGAACCTTTTTAAGGGCGGCTGAAGGACACAAATAAGTATGCGAACATAACTTGACAAACGCTTGATAGATTATGATAATAAATTAATTATAAAAGCATTTGACCGCAAAAAAAAATAATTATGAAAGCAAGTTCGCTATTGAGTTTTATCCTTGCCATAACCTTAGCCATTGTCTGTGGCATGATGGTGTTTGGTGGGTATGGCAGAAAAGTTGGGAATTCGGAAACTCATACTTTTTCTAATAATGTGATAGACAACATCATGACAAGGGCAAGTGTGCGTGCGTATCAAAATAAAAAGGTGGAAGACGCCAAGATAGACACGCTGCTGAAAGTGGCAATGGCTTCGCCCACGGCGGGCGACAAGCGTCCATGGCGATTTGTGGTGGTGACAGGCAAAAAACAAATTGAGGCCATCGCCGACGTTCAACCTTACGCCAAGTTTGCTAAAGATGCTCCACTTATAATCGTGACTTGTGGTGACATGCGGCTTACGTTTGATGGCGCTGGGCGTGATTTATGGGTGCAAGACCTGTCTGCAGCCTCTGAAAACATTCTTTTGGCAGCCCATGCCATAGGTTTGGGTGCGGTTTGGACGGGTTGTTATCCTGACAAAGATCAGTGTAAAAAACTTCAAAAAGTGCTTGAGTTGCCAGACGAGGTCATACCACTTAATGCCATTATCATAGGCTATCCAAAACATGTGGTCAAACCCAAGGATAAATGGGATGAGACTAGAGTTTCATACGATGCATACGACGAATAGCTTAATGCTGGTTCTAAAAAACAGCCTTGTCAAATCTTGAGGCTTTTCGGTTTTATGCTGTTATGTGTGGGTAACGGGAGCATTCGTCTCCATTGATATAATATACCATATTCATGAAGCTGTGTACATTCGTATACCTTCGGGCTCTACTTTTGACTAATTGAACATTGTGGTTTAGGCCTTCCCAAAAAACATTGGCAATGTTACCTTCCTCGCAAAATGTCTTGATGGCGAAAAGATATCCTCTAAAAATATGGCTGCCATTTTTTTTGAATGGTTCAAGTGTGCAATATAACCAAAATAAAAGCCGCCCAAGACTAATCTTGAGCGGCTTCTTTCATTTGTTTTGTTCAAACAAATCGTTGCGATTACTTAGCAACAGTGGTGTCCATGTTTACAGTAGCAACTGTGTCAACGATAGTTGTGTCTACAGTGTCAGTCAAAACAGTGTCAGCTTCAGCAGCCTGTTTCTTTGTAGAGTTACCACATGATGCGAAAGAGATAGCAGCGATGGCTACGAACATAAAAACTAATTTCTTCATTTTCTTTGCTTTTTTAAATCTGTAAAACAATTGTTTGTTTATTAAAACATTGCAAAGTTACGCAATTTTTCAATACGCCCAAGTTTTTTTACAGTTTTTTTTGATGCTCTTTTGTAACTTTTTTATAAATGTCTATGTATTAGCTATTTGTAGATGTTAAACAAATGTTAAAGTTTCTGTTTGCCTTAACAATGCTCAAATTATAGGCCTTTTGGCGGCAAATTTCAATAGAAACCACTATCTTTGTAGCTTAAAACAACAGGTATAATGATAGATACGAGTGCTTTTCAAGGCAAAAAAGCGGCCTATTACACGTTAGGATGCAAGCTCAATTTTTCCGAAACTTCAACGTTTGGCAAGATGTTGGAGCAAATGGGTGTTACTACTGTCGAGAAGGGCGAACGGGCGGATATATGTTTGATTAACACTTGTTCAGTGACCGAGGTGGCCGACCACAAATGCCGCCAAGCCATCCATCGCATGGTAAGGGATAATCCCGGGGCCTTTGTGGTTGTGACGGGTTGTTACGCTCAATTGGAGAGTGAGTCGGTAAGCAAGATAGATGGCGTGGATCTTGTGCTTGGCTCTGATGAGAAAGCCGATTTGGTGCAGCATCTCTCCGAGGCTTGGTCCATGCCGCGCGAGGGCAGCTTGCATTGTTTTCGCAGCCTGAAGACACGTGATATCAAGAGTTTTCAGCCTTCTTGCGCTCGTGGCAATCGCACTCGTTATTTTTTAAAAGTGCAGGATGGGTGCAGTTATTTTTGCACGTATTGCACCATTCCATTTGCCAGAGGTCTCTCACGCAATCCCACAATTGCCTCACTGGTGGAGCAGGCGGAGCAGGCTGCGCATGAGGGTGGGCGCGAAATAGTGCTGACTGGGGTTAACATAGGCGACTTCGGCAAGACCACTGGCGAACGCTTTATAGATCTTGTAAAGGCGCTCGACGGCGTTGATGGCATAAGACGTTTTCGCATCAGCAGTCTGGAGCCCGACCTTTTGGACGATGAGTTGATAGACTATTGCGCCCGATCGCGCGCTTTCATGCCCCACTTTCACATACCGCTGCAAAGTGGTAGCGACGAAGTTTTGCGATTAATGCGCCGTCGCTACGACACGGCGTTGTTCGCCCATAAGATAGGGTTGATAAAAGAGAGGATGCCCCATGCATTCATTGGTGTGGATGTTATGGTGGGTTGTCGTGGCGAGACACCGGCGTGTTTTGAGGAGTGTTACGATTTTTTGGATGCCCTGCCTGTCACGCAACTACATGTTTTCCCATACTCCGAGCGTCCCGGCACGGCTGCCTTGCGCATACCGTACGTGGTTGACGATCGCGAGAAGAAACGTCGTTCCAAACGTCTACTGACTCTGTCCGACCAGAAAAAGGAGGCTTTTTACGCTCGCTATATTGGGCAAGAGGCTGACGTGCTATTTGAGAAAGCCACGCGTGGCAAAGCCATGCATGGTTTCACGGATAATTATATTCGGGTGGAACTGTTGCCCGCCATGGCCGACGAGACTTTTGACAATCGGATTGTCAGGGTTAAACTTGGGCCATTCAACCACGACAAGTCGGCCTTACTCGCCGAATTGCTTTGACCGCCAACCAATGTTATATATATAATAAGGTGTAGACAACGTACAATGAGTGTTAAGTATAATCAGAAATAAGAACCATGCATATTGCCATTGTTATCTTAAATTGGAACGGATCGAATATGATGAAGCGCTATCTACCCACGGTAGTGGAGCGCTCTACGGGCGACACGTCGGTGTGGGTGGTGGACAACGCCTCGTCAGACGGCTCCATGGAAATGCTCGCTAACGAATTCCCGCAGGTGAGAACCATCCAGCTGAATTGTAATTATGGGTTCGCGGAGGGATATAACAAGGGCTTGGAGCGTATTAAGGCCGACTGCTTTGTGCTGCTCAACTCGGACGTGGAGGTGACTGAAAGATGGCTCGACCCGCTGCGTAGCTATATGGATGCGCACGCCGAGGTAGCTGCGTGCCAACCCAAATTGCGCTCGGTTTACGACAAAGGTCGGTTTGAGTATGCTGGTGCAGCGGGCGGATGGATAGACAAATATGGCTATCCCTTTTGTCGAGGCCGTGTGTTTGACACGGTAGAGGAAGATCAAGGTCAGTATGATGAGCCTGTATATGTGCACTGGGCCACGGGTGCTTGCCTGATGATAAGGGCCGAAGACTATTGGCGTGTGGGTGGATTGGACGGACGTTTTTTCGCGCACAACGAGGAGATTGACCTGTGCTGGCGCCTGCGATTGTTGGGTCGTCGCGTCGCATGCGTGCCGTCAAGCGTGGTGTATCATGTGGGTGGCGGAACGCTTCCCAAGGGCAATGCCAAGAAGACTTATCTTAATTTCAGGAACAATCTCACCATGCTTTACAAGAATTTGCCCGCTGAGAGGTTGGCGAGCGTTATGCGCGTGCGCTGGTTCCTTGATTATTTGGCCGCTTTCCAAACCCTTGTTTGCAATGGCAACGTAGCCGATTTTAAGGCTATTTACAAAGCGCGGAAAGCATTCAAGAGGTGGCGGCACAATTTCGACGTCGACCGTGCGTGGAGTGGGCGTGTGCGCATGGAACGCTCCGAGCCTGAGCTTGCGCCTTGGTCCATCCTTTGGCAGTATTATGCCAAGGGACGAAAGGTGTTCAGTGAGCTGCCAGATATTTTTACCCCCAAACACCCATGACATCCAGATGCGTGTCACGACAGCGTTTATCCCTACATGTCGAGGATGTTAAACCCACCGTCCACCACGATTGCTGTGGCAGTGAGACAATTGTTCATGGGTAGTCTCAACATGGCTTTTACGTTATCTATGTTGCCATCGTTTGGCGCGGGATCGATGCCAAGTAAGGCGCAAAGCAGTTCATAGACGTTCACGTTCTCGAAGTGAGGCAGGGTAATGTGCTTAAAGTCGGGCCCCATAGCCCTGAAAACGGCGTGCATGTCCATGAGCGTCGGGTCGTAGCCGTGGGTGCCCCCATCTTTGATGTCACCGTCGTAGACCACATATCCGGGGTCTGGGCACACTACCACGTCGCCCACACAGTCATTTGTCCCATAGTGCAAATAGTCAGGAATGTTGCGTTTTCGCCACACCTTGACGTGGTCCATGTGCCGCAAGACGTGATACACCGAGTCAACAAACCCGTTTTTCGCATAAATGTTGCATGGAATGCTGCCACTTATTTTGTCGACCCATTCGGGTTTCAACACACGTCTGACGTTCACTGCGTGGTTTTCGGGAACCCAAGTCATGCCGTGGTCTGAAAGCACGATGAGATTTATGTCGTCGGCGTGGGGCAACAGTCTCATACCCTCGTGAAGTTGTCGCAACAAAGAGTCCACGGTTGTCACGGCCGCTTGTGTCTTCTTGCTTTGTGGACCAAAATTATGCCCATTTGCGTCGGGCTGTTCCAAATAAGCCATCACCAAGTCGGGGCGCGTGGCCTCGTCTCGTCGCAATTCTTGCAACACTCCGTTCAGTCGGGCGCTCATGGAGAGTCTTGGCTTTTGGTCGTAGTCCAAGTATTTGTCTGGGTAACGACCGTTTATCCGCACGTCTGAGCCTGGCCAATAGAACACAGCTACGCGTTTCCCCTGCCTGTGCGCAGTGTTCCAAATGGGTTCCCCATGGTAAAAGGATGCGTTCTTTTTTTGCCATGGCACGCTCAGCGCAAAGCTATCGCCCGTTTGTGCGTTGTAAAACTCGTTGGCCACGATGCCGTGATGGTCAGGGTACAGCCCTGTGGCGAGCGTGTAATGGTTGGGAAACGTTTTCGAGGGAAACGATGGTATGAGAGCCGACTTCACCCCGTGTTCGGCCATGAAGTCCAAGAATGGCGTGTGATACCATTGTGTATAATCCCACCTGAAGCCGTCCAGCGACACCACCACGGTGGTATGCTTGGCCGAAACAGAGGCCATGCACAAAGTCGCAAGAATGGAGACTAAAAATTTTCTAAGTGTTGTCATCATAACATCATCTTATAATATGAGCATTTTCCTTGCCCGGTTTATCAGCCTTTAAACACTTGTTGCGTAACGTGTATTTGTTTACAAAGGTAACATTTTTGGCTGATTTGGCTCTCAAAGCAACGTTTTTTATCATCAAAAAGCCCTAATCGTGGTTTGCTGTGGGGATAAATTGCTAACTTTGCATTGAACATACCTATTATAATAAAGGACATTATGACCAAACCAAACGATTTCAAATATACAGACGAACGTTTCGCCGATCTCCAATTGTTGCGTTACCGGCTGGATGGGTTCGAGAAACTCACGTTGCGTCAGAAACTGTATGTCTACTATTTGGCCAAGGCCACGCTTGCCGGTCGTGACATTACGATGGACCAGAACGGACGCCACAACTTGAGCATACGCCGCTTGTTGGAGGCTGTGTACGAGCACTATGAGGGTGATAGGCACACAGACCAATTCAAGGCCATGACCATATACCTCAAGCGCTTATGGTTTTCCAACGGCATACACCATCACTATGGGTGCGAGAAGTTTGTCCCGGCGTTTGATGAGCGATGGTTTCGGCAGGTGGTGCTGGGGCTTGACAAGAGCGCTTTGAGGGAGACCCAGGCTGAGCGCAAGGCGCTGCTTGATGAGCTGTGCCCTGTGATATTCGACCCCGCGGTGATGCCGAAGCGTGTCAATCAAGCTGACGGCGACGATCTCGTGCGGACCTCCGCTTGCAATTTTTACGACGGAGTGACCCAAGAAGAGGCCGAGCGATACTACGACCAAAAGAGAGATGCCGCCCTGGGCGACTGCCAACCATCGTGGGGACTAAACTCCAAGTTGGTGAAAGAGGATGGCCTTCTGGTGGAGCGTACCTATCGGGTCGATGGCCTTTACGGTCGGTACATTAGCGAGATAATCCACTGGCTGAACATGGCCAAGGATGTGAGTGAGAACGAACAGCAAGTAAAGGTGATAAATTTGCTCGTGGATTATTATAAGACGGGCAACCTCAAGACTTTCGACGAGTTTTCCATCGAATGGCTGAAAGAGCAGGAAGGAAACATCGACTTTATCAATGGGTTCATAGAGGTATATGGCGATCCGTTGGGATTGAAAGGCACGTGGGAGGGCTTGGTTGAATACAAGGATCCTGTGGGCACCCGACGCGCCAAGACAATTGCCGACAATGCGCAGTGGTTTGAGGACCACTCTCCCGTGGATTCGCGTTTTCGCAAACCCCGGGTGACCGGAGTGACGGCCAACGTGATATGCGCAGCTATGCTCGGGGGCGACATGTACCCGTCGTCGGCCATCGGCATCAACCTGCCCAACGCCGATTGGTTACGCGCCCTGCACGGCTCCAAAAGTGTCACCATTGGCAACCTGACAGACGCTTACAACAAGGCGGCGCGCGGAAATGGGTTTGACGAGGAGTTTGTCATCGACGACGCAACGCGGCGGCTCATTGGGCAATACGGTGACCTTTGCGATAATCTCCACACCGATTTGCACGAGTGTCTGGGGCATGGCAGTGGCCAGTTGTTGCCCGGTGTCAGTCCCGACGCGCTCAAATCGTACGCCTCCACCAACGAAGAAGCGCGCGCCGACCTCTTTGGCTTGTACTATATCGCTGACCCTAAGATGGTGGAACTGGGGCTTGTGCCTAACGGCGAGGCCTACAAAAGCCAGTACTACCATTATATGATGAACGGCCTGATGACCCAGCTCGTGCGCATAAAGCCCGGCCACCAGATAGAGGAGGCGCACATGCGCAACCGCTCGCTCATAGCCTACTGGTGCCTGGACAATGGCGCGGGAACCGTGGAGCTTGTCAAGCGCGATGGAAAAACCTACGTGCGTGTCAACGACTACGAGTCCTTGAGGGCACTCTTTGGGCGGCTCCTTGCCGAGATACAGCGTATCAAGAGCGAGGGAGACCTCGAGGCCGCGCGCAGCCTTGTGGAACGCTACGCAATCACCGTTGACCCCGAGCTGCATGCCGAGGTGCTGGCTCGATATCGCCAGCTCGACATAGCCCCGTATAAAGGTTTTGTCAACCCCTGGCTCAAACCTGTGGTGGACGCTTGCGGGGCCATCAGAGATATTGTGCCCGACTACACCGAAAGCTACGCACATCAGATGCTGCGCTATGGACGGGAGTTTGGTTTTGGCGTGTAAGAACGGCGTGGACACGCGCCAAGGGCACTACCATGCTGCCCCAGCGCAAGCCATCGTAAATAGCAAACATAATGACAGAGACAACCCAAGACAAGATAAAGGCCATCAAGCGGCGTTTCCGCTTGATGATGAACGGCGAGGCCTCGCGTTCCATGCGCGAGAAAGGATTGGACTATCACCTGAATTGGGGTGTGCCCTTCGTTTCGCTAAAAGAGATGGCTCGAGAGATAGGCCAAGACTATAACTTGGCCATCGAGCTGTGGAAAGATGACGTGCGCGAGTGCAAAATTCTCGCCACGTTGCTCATGCCACCCGACAAGATGCCCGTGGAGGTGGCCGAGATATGGATGGAGCAAACCCGGTCTCAGGAGATGGCGGAGATGCAAGCGTTCAATCTCTATCAACACGTGAGCTATGCTCCCACCATCGCTTATCGTTGGATGGCACGCGAGGAGGATGTGTATCAAATCTGCGCCTACAACATTCTGAGCCGCCTTTTTATGAGAGGGCAGGAACCCAACGAGCGGGGCATGCACGAATTTCTGGACCAAGCCATTGCCGCCATGCTCTCTGGCCATGTGGGAGTGTGCCATGCGGCCATGAACGCCGTGTCGCGTTTTGCTGGCATGGGCGTGGTCTACGAGCGTGTGGCCAAGTCGGCGTTGCGTGCGCAAGGGCTCGACTGGCTCTAACAACCCATGCTTGCGCTTGCCCAACGGCTTGGTTGGCATGTCGAAAGAGTGTGCCCATAAATGTCGCATGCCACCGTCACCCACAGAGACAAGCCCGATACTGTCAATATAAAATCACAAAAAACACTCCCTGCGAAACTTGCTAAATAGCTTGCGGAAATGTAAAAAACGGCTATAATTTCGTTCATGTCATGTCCGAAAAAACATGCAGCCAATGCCATTGCTATCTAATGGCGTTGCGTTCAAGCACTAATTGGCATGTCAATGATGTTTATTCGTCTCGCGATTGAGCTCTAATCGTGTCGCCTTCAGTGCCTGATTGCGCCACGGTGATCCCGCCGCTCAGGGATAATTTTTGTTTATTTTCGCTTAATATGCTGTAATCCATGGTGTTGCGTAAATGCCGCCATTTTTGGCGTATACGCAACAAAATCTTTTAAGTTTTTAAATAATCGCCGCATTTTAAGTTTTTTGTCAGATGTTTTCGTCATGTTTTCCCACTAAGATATATATAATGTAAACATATTGCGGCCCTATGGAATGTTTGGCAATGCAGTGATGGTAGCCGTTTGAGCTAAATCTTTCCGTAAGGATATAAAACGCGAATTTCAAGAGAATAAATCGGTTGAGCCAAGTTGTCAGATTGTGGCGATGGCATTATGACGTTTCTTATAAGGATTTGTCAGGCATTTTGCCAATGGGGCACACGTTGTTTGTTACAAATTGTTGCCACTTGGATGAGCGCTAAAAAAATGTGACAGTTGAGTAGGGTAGGGATGCTGTTGGATGGTGTGGGTGCATGCGCGCGTTTGCGTTCTGTTAAGCGGCCGCCGTCCTGAATATTTTTGTAAAAACATGATTATGTTCAGGAAAGATTTGCTACCTTTGCGCTTGCTTAAGCGAAATATATTAAAAATATTATAATTTTATGAATTTCACATTGTTCATTACCGTTCTTTTGACGGCTGTGACTTTGGTATTGGCGGCTTATGTCATTGCCAAACTCATAGGTCCTCGTTCGTATAATCCGGTAAAAGGTGAAGCATTCGAATGTGGTATTCCCACCCGGGGCAGCTCGTGGTTGCCTATGCACGTGGGCTATTATCTCTTTGCCATCCTCTTCTTGGTGTTCGATATCGAGACCGTTCTCCTGTATCCATGGGCGGTTGTAGTTCGTCAGTTTGGACCGTTGGCTCTTGTTAGTATCGGGTTCTTCCTGTTAGTGTTGGTCTTTGGCCTGGCATATGCTTGGCGGAAAGGAGCGTTGGAATGGAAGTAAGAAAAAGATCGGCTATTAAGAGTGTTCCTTATGACGATTTCAAGGACAACGAGACGCTTGAACAAATAGCCACCGAGCTTAACGAGGGCGGCGCCAACGTGGTGCTTGGCTCGCTCGACGCGGCCATTAACTGGGGTCGTAGTAACTCCCCTTGGTCACTTACCTTCGGTACGTCGTGTTGCGGTATAGAGTTTATGGCCATAGGATGTGCCCGCTACGATATGGCGCGTTTTGGATGGGAGGTAACTCGAAATTCTCCCCGGCAGGCTGACCTCATTATGTGTGCCGGAACCATTACCAACAAGATGGCACCCGTGTTCAAACGTCTGTACGATGAGATGGCAGAGCCCAAATACGTTGTTGCCGTGGGTGGTTGCACCATTAGCGGAGGCCCATTCAAGAAGAGTTATTGTGTGGTGCGTGGCATTAATGAGATTGTTCCGGTGGATGTCTATATCCCCGGATGTCCCCCTCGCCCAGAGTCTATCATCTATGGCATGATGCAACTGCAACGTAAGATTAAGGTGGAGAAATTTTTTGGTGGTGCCAATCACAAAATGAACGATGCCGAGCGTGAGGAAAGTATGTCGCGAGGCGGGCTGCATGGTCTGAGCAACGCAAATTTTTCCCATGAGAAAATTGGCAACATAGCACCTATTATAGTGGCCACCGCGCCATCGCAAGAAGAGATGGACAAATTGGATAAGGAAATAAAAAATCTTGATAACGCACAGACTGCTCAAGCCACCGCGGATAGGTCGGAGCAAAAGGTAGCTGATGCACCATCGACGCACGCCACCGCTGATACGACAAAGGTGGTAGATCCAATGGAGAACATGGTGGAGCGAAAGGCAGAGTCCAAGATAGAGAGACCTGCAGAAATGTCATCGGAAACAAACAAGGTATCGGAATAACATGAAATTAGAAAATAAAGAATTCGGATTTGACAGCTTTGTCGATGAGATGACAAAGTTGAAGGATGAGAAACATTTCGACTACCTCGTTACTATTGTAGGCGAAGATTTCGGTCCAGAGGAGGGATTGGGATGTATCTACATTCTTGAGAATACACAAAATCACGAGCGAGTGTCGGTTAAACAGATTGCTAAACAGGTGGAAACCGACTATGTGATACCCACCATTATACATCTGTGGGCCGCCGCTAATTTGCTTGAGCGCGAGGTTTTTGATTTTTTGGGCATCAAGTTTCTCGGCCATCCAGATATGCGTAGGCTCTTTATGAGGACAGATTTTAAGGGCTTCCCCCTACGCAAGGATTTTGACATGAGCCCAGAGGCCAATCGATTCCCCACTACTGACGAGCCGGACAGCGAATGGACTTCAGAGTGGAGCATCGACGCTAACGGACAATTGGTGGAGAAAAAACATAGGCTCTTTAATGACGAGGATTTTGTCATCAACTTTGGCCCCAATCACCCATCCACGCATGGCGTGCTGCGATTGCAGACGGTGGTGGATGGCGAGACCATCAAGAGGGTTTATCCTCATTTGGGATACATCCATCGAGGCATAGAGAAGATGATGGAAAATATGCTCTATCCGCAAACATTGGCCTTGACAGACCGCTTGAACTATCTATGCGCTATGCACAACAGGCATGCCTTAGTTGGTGTCGTCGAGGAGGCTTTGGGCGTGGAGCTGAGCGACCGCATAGTCTACATACGCACCATCATGGATGAGTTGCAGCGCATAGACAATCACTTGCTGTTCCTCGGAACGTGCGCGCAAGACCTGAGCGCTCTCACGGCGTTCCTGTATTGCATGCGTGACCGTGAGCATTTGCTCAACGTGATGGAAGAGACTACAGGTGGACGACTCATCCAAAACTATTATCGTATAGGTGGATTGCAGGCTGATATTGACCCCAACTTCGTGGCCAATACCAAGGCTTTCTGCGCCTATATGCGGCCAATGGTTCAAGAGTACATGGACGTCTTCGGTGACAACGTTATTACTCATCAGCGTCTGGAGGGCGTAGGACCTATGAATCTGTCCGACTGTATCAACTATGGGGTCACCGGCCCGGCAGGTCGTGCCGCTGGATGGCACAACGACGTGCGTAAGTCTCATCCATACGCTGTATATAATAAGGTGAATTTTGATGAGATTGTAGGTTCCGAGGGCGATTCCATGGAACGTTATCTTGTTCACATCAAAGAGATCTATCAGAGTCTTGACATTATCGAACAGCTTGTGGACAACATTCCCGAGGGCGACTTTTATATCAAGCAGAAACCTATTATCAAGGTTCCTGAAGGTCAGTGGTACTTCTCCGTGGAGGGTGGCGCAGGTGAATTTGGCGTATATCTCGACAGTCGTGGCGATAAAAATCCTTACCGTGTGAAATTGCGGCCCATGGGATTGACCCTCGTGGGGGCCTTTGACAAAATGCTGAGAGGCCAGAAAATTGCCGACCTTGTAGCGACTGGAGCTGCTATAGATTTTGTGGTTCCAGACTTGGATAGGTAATACTAAAACCAAAAAACGAATAGATTAAAAAGAATATAAGATATGTTTGATTTTAGTATTGTAACAAAATGGTTCGACGAGCTCCTGCGCCAGACACTTGGATTGGGAGATTTCTGGACGATATTGATAGAGTGTGTTATCGTGGGAGTGGCTATTCTCACGGCATACGCGCTGATTGCTATCGCCCTGATTTTTATGGAACGTAAGGTTTGTGCTTACTTCCAGTGCAGGCTTGGACCTGTTCGCGTTGGTCCGTGGGGTATCTTTCAGGTCTTTGCCGACGTGGTGAAGATGCTCATCAAAGAGATTTTTTCTGTTGACAAAGCAGATAAAATGTTGTATTACATCGCGCCATTATTGGTGATCATAGCATCGGTTGGCACGTTCTCGTTCTTGCCGTGGAATAAGGGTGCGCACATTCTCGATTTCAATGTGGGTGTGTTTCTAGTCACCGCCATCTCTTCTATTGGTGTTGTGGGCGTGTTTCTTGCCGGATGGGGTAGTAACAACAAGTACTCTGTTGTATCGGCTATGCGTGGCTGTGTGCAGATGATATCCTACGAGATTTCACTTGGCCTTTGCCTCGTGGCGGCTGTGGCTCTCACCGGCACAATGCAGGTGAGTGGCATTGTGGATGCCCAGACTGGCCCGTGGGGGTGGCTCATCGTCAAAGGTCATGTGCCTGCCATCATCGCGTTCTTGGTGTTTTTGGTGGCTGGCAACGCGGAGGCAAACCGCGGCCCGTTCGACTTGGCCGAGGCTGAGAGCGAGCTTACCGCTGGCTATCACACCGAATACTCGGGTATGGGCTTTGGGTTCTACTACTTGGCAGAGTATCTCAACCTCTTCGTGATATCTGGTATCGCCACCGCTGTGTTTTTGGGCGGATGGGCACCGTTAAACATTGGTGTCGAGAGCTTTGATAACCTGATGAACTATATACCCGGAATCGTTTGGTTTATGGGTAAGACTTTTGCTGTGGTTTGGCTTTTGATGTGGATACGATGGACGTTCCCACGTCTTCGTATTGACCAGATTTTGAAATTGGAATGGAAATATCTCATGCCCCTTTCGCTGCTTAATTTAGTCTTGATGACGATTTGTGTGGCCTTAGGATGGTATATAGAATAATCAAAGTAAAGGAAATGGCAAAAAACGATAAAACATATTTCGAAGGTATTGCTGATGGTCTTAAGACTTTGGGAGTGGGGCTAAAGACCACGCTCAAAGAATATTTCACGCCGAAATCTACCGAGCAATATCCTGAGAACCGCAAGACGACACTGCACATTTCGCCTCGCTTTCGTGGGCGTTTGGTTTTCAAACGCGATGAAAATGGAGCTTACAAGTGCACTGCTTGTACAATGTGCGAGAAGATTTGTCCTAATGATACAATCAAAATCACGTCGCACATGGAGACCAATCCAGAGACTGGACGCAAGAAACGCACGCTTGACGAATATGCGTACGACTTGGGAGACTGCATGTTTTGCGAGCTTTGTGTCAACGCATGTAATTTTGACGCTATCGAATTCACCAACGATTTTGAGCAGGCTGTGTTCAATCGCTCAAACTTATTGCTTAAGCTCGACAAAGAAGTATATGATGGTGGCAGCCTGCCTCACCTCGTAAAGGATGGTGGCGCACCCTTGACTATCGGAAAATTTAACACCAAAACCAAGTAATCTATTATGGCAAATATTATAGTTTTTTGTATCCTCGCTGTAGTTATACTTGGCTCAGCGATTGCGTCGGTGCTCACAAAAAGCATTATGCGGGCTGCGACGTTTCTGCTGTTTGTGCTCTTTGGCATAGCTGGCATCTATTTCTTGTTGGGTTATACCTATTTAGGCGCAGCGCAAATAAGTGTTTATGCAGGTGGTATTACCATCATGTATATTTTCGTTATCAACTTGGTGTCTAAGCGTTCATTGCAAGGACTGGTCGAAAATTTTAACGGAAAGCGTGTGTTTCAAGGAGCGCTGCTTGCGTTGGTGGGCCTTGGCACGGTGCTCATGGTATATCTTAAGAGTGAGTTTTTGGCTCACACAAAGTTTACTTCTGTTGCGGATGTCGAGCTGCCTATGCGGCAAATTGGCGAGGCGCTTGTTGGAAGCGAAAAGTATCAATATGTACTGCCTTTCGAACTCATATCAGTATTTTTGCTGGCATGTATTATAGGTGGTATTATGATTGCAAGAAAGGAGGATAAAAAGAAATGACCATACCTGTTGAATGTTTATTAGCGCTTGGCGCGCTGTTGTTCTTTATCGGAGTGTTCGGATTTGTTACTCGACGCAATCTGGTAGCCATGCTCATCTCTGTTGAGCTCATTTTGAACGCTGTTGACCTGAACTTTGCTGTCATCAATCGTTTTTTCTATCCCGAACAAATGGAAGGAATGTTCTTCACTCTGTTCTCAATAGGAGTGAGCGCAGCTGAAACGGCAGTGGCTTTGGCCATCATTATTAATGTTTACCGAAACTATCGGAGTAGCTCGGTGAACAGTATTGAAAACATGAAATTCTGATATTAGCAATGGAATACAGTTATTCGTTCTTAATATTGCTTCTCCCGCTGCTGAGCTTTCTGTTGCTTGGATTGTGTGGAATGAAGATGAAAAAGCCAGTGGCTGGTGTCATTGGTACTATGGTGTTGCTCTTTTTATGGGGGCTTAGCATTTATACTGCCTATAAATATTTCTTTTATACGGGGCATGTACATACACCGTTTGAAGATGTAGATGTAGTCAATGGTCGGTTGGCCGATGGCACTTTTCCCACGTTGACGGTGTTCAACTTCACGTGGTTGGATTTTGGCAAATCTATTTTTGGCACTGACCTGCTGTTCAAGATAGGTTTCAGATTGTCACCCATTAGCGTGATGATGCTTGTCGTGATAACCACTGTCAGCTCTATGGTTCACATATACAGCTTTGGTTACATGGCCGAGCGTGATGAAAACTACGTGAAAGAGGGTTACGAGAAGGGATTTCAACGCTTTTACGCGTTTCTTTCTTTGTTCACGATGTCTATGCTTGGATTGGTCGTAGCTACCAATATTTTCCAAATGTATATGTTTTGGGAGCTTGTTGGCGTGTGCTCTTATCTGCTCATCGGATTTTATTATCCCAAGCACGAGGCTGTACACGCATCCAAAAAAGCGTTTATCGTGACTCGTTTTGCTGACTTGTTCTTCCTCATAGGTATACTCTTTTACAGTTTCTACGTGGGTACATTCAATTATGATTTGAATGTCGAGGCGAGCGTGGTAAATAATCTTCCCGGTGCCGCATGGGTGCTGCCGATGGCTCTGTTCTTGATGTTTATTGGTGGTGCGGGCAAGTCTGCCATGTTCCCACTTCATATTTGGTTGCCCGACGCCATGGAGGGTCCGACGCCAGTTAGTGCGCTTATCCATGCCGCAACGATGGTGGTGGCTGGTGTTTTCCAAGTGGCCTCATTGTTTCCGATATGGATTCAGTATGCGCCAGAGACGTTGCACTATGTGTCTTATATAGCCGCTTTCACGGCTTTCTATGCTGCTGCGGTGGCATGCACGCAAGCTGACATCAAGCGTGGCTTGGCTTTCTCTACCATTTCGCAAATCGCTTACATGCTTGTCGCGCTTGGCGTTTGCACGTCAATAGACGGCGAAGGCGGCGTGGGCTATATGGCCAGCATGTTCCATCTCTTTACGCATGCCATGTTCAAGGCATTGCTGTTCCTCTGCTCGGGTGCCATTATAGTCATTATTGGTTCCAACTTTAAGCAGTATATGGGTGGCCTTCACAAGTACATGCCAATCACAAACGTGTGCTTCCTCATAGGATGTTTAGCCATCAGTGGTATACCACCGTTTGCTGGTTTCTTCTCCAAGGACGAGATAGTGGCGTCTTGTTTCCATTTCTCACCATTCATGGGATGGTTCATGACGTTGGTATCGGCCATGACGGCATTTTATATGTTCCGTCTTTATTATGTCATATTTTGGGGTAAATCTTATTATGAGCAAGACCCGGAGAATCGTCGTCGCCCTCAAGAGGTACCTTTCATTATGTGGGGACCGTTGGTTTTCTTGTCCGTCATTTCCATTTTTGCTGGTATGATACCATTCGGACACTTTGTGTCTGGAGACGGCCATAGCGAGGACATCGCATTACAAACATGGCAGTTTTGGACATGGCCTAACGTGGCATGGGTCAGCATAGCTGTGGCTATCGTAGGCATTGGCTTGGCTACATGGATGTACAAAAGTGGCGAAAACCCTGTGCCCGACATGCTTAAGCGTCGCATGCCTCGTTTGCATGAGGCCGCGCTCAAACGCTTCTACATTGATGACGCATGGCAATTCTTCACTCATAAGATTGTTTTTGCCTGCTTCTCCATTCCCATCGCGTGGTTTGATCGCCATGTCATAGATGGCATGTTCAACTTCTCCGCATGGGCTACGCAGGAGGCTGGCGAAACCATCCGTCCTTGGCAAAGTGGCGACGTGCGTCAGTATGCCGTGTGGTTTCTCACTGGCAGTGTGGCGTTGACCCTGATACTGCTTTGCATTTACGCTTATTGAAATATAAAATTAGAATAATTAAGTAAAATGACCTTTTTATCATTATTCGTCGTTATACCTATCGTGATGCTGTTCTGCCTGTGGATTGCTCGCAATGACAGTCAAGTGCGTGGCATTATGGTGGTTGGCTCTGTGGCATTGTTGGCATTGGCCATCTATCTTGTCTTTGCGTTTGTGGGCGCTCGTGAGACAATGACCGCTGAGCAGTTCCCATTCCTTTTTGGAGATGCCATACCATGGTTTGAGCCTCTTAATATTTATTATAGAACTGGTGTGGACGGCATTGCTGTGGTGATGATACTGCTTTCCGCGATTATTGTCATTACAGGAACCTTTGCCTCATGGCAGCATCATCCAATGCAGAAAGAGTTTTTCCTTTGGTTTACGTTGCTATCCGCGGGTGTGTTTGGTTTCTTTATCAGTGAAGATCTCTTCACAATGTTCATGTTTTATGAGGTGGCCCTCATCCCAATGTACTTGCTTATTGGCGTTTGGGGAACAGGTCCCAAGGAGTATTCAGCCATGAAGCTTACCTTGATGCTCATGGGTGGCTCCGCGCTCCTCATCATTGGCATCATTGGAATTTACTTTTTCAATGGACAATACAGCGGTCATTACACTATGGACGTAATGGCTATAGCTAATAGCCATGCCATCCCAGTGTTCATACAAAAGGTATTTTTCCCATTCATATTCATTGGTTTCGGTGTTTTGGGTGCGCTGTTCCCATTCCACACATGGTCTCCTGACGGTCACGCCTCGGCGCCCACAGCGGTGTCCATGCTTCATGCCGGAGTATTGATGAAACTTGGAGGTTACGGTTGTTTTCGCATCGCCATGTTCCTTTTGCCTGACGCCGCACGTGAGTTGTGCTGGATTTTCCTTATTCTTACCACTATCTCTGTGGTTTATGGAGCACTCTCAGCCTGTGTTCAGACCGATTTGAAATATATTAACGCTTATTCGTCCGTGTCTCACTGCGGTATGGTACTTTTTGCACTTTGTATGATGACACAGACCGCAATCAATGGTGCTGTTCTCCAAATGCTTTCGCACGGACTTATGACAGCTCTTTTCTTTGCCGTTATAGGTATGATATATCACCGTTGTGGTACACGCGACGTGCGCCGATTGGGCGGTTTGATGAAGATAATGCCATTCTTGGCCGTGGCCTATGTGGTTGCCGGTTTGGCCAACTTGGGTCTGCCTTTGTTCTCTGGTTTCGTAGCAGAGATGAACATTTTTGTCGGTTCTTTCCAAGTGAATGACACGTTCCACCGCGCTTGTACCATTATCGCCTGTACCTCTATTGTCATCACCGCGGTTTATATTTTGCGTGTGGTGGGCAAGATTTTATACCAGAAGGTACCAGACCAAGACTATTACAAGCTCACCGACGCCAGTTGGGATGAGCGTATCGCCGTGGGAGCGCTCATTTTCTGTGTGGCCGGGCTTGGTACGTTCCCACTCTGGGCACAACAAATTATTAACGATGCTGTGGCTCCGATGATACAGCATATCACAGGAACGGGGGTCATAGCGGGGATGTAATATATTGGCATTCGCATACGGATAAACCATTCCAATAAAACGATCATTATGAAAATCGATTATAGTCAATTCTTAAACATGATACCCGAGGTCTCCTTGATGGCTATCTTGATTATTGTGTTTCTTGCGGATCTGTTCACGGCGGTAAAACCGGGTGAGCAGAAAAAACGCCAAGGGTTCAACCCTTTGGTTATCGTTCTTTTCCTTGCCCATATCTTGACCAACATCATGCCCACGGTCGAGACATCCACTTTTGGTGGCATGTATGTCACTAATCCAAGTATAAGTATCATCAAATCCATTCTCGCTTTTGGAACGCTCATCGTGATTATCCAGGCGCATGAGTGGCTAAACCGTCCTGACACTCATTTCAAGGAGGGTGAATTTTACGCTTTGGTGGTTTCCACCTTGTTGGGAATGAACATGATGGTGAGTGCCAATCACTTCTTGTTGTTCTTTCTTGGCCTTGAGTTGGCATCTGTGCCTATGGCTTGTCTGGTGGCATTCGACAAATATCGCCATCACTCTGCCGAGGCAGGTGCCAAGTTTATTCTCACCGCTGTATTCTCGTCAGGCGTGATGCTCTATGGAATCAGCTTCCTCTATGGAGCGGCTGGTACACTATATTTTGACGATATGGTGGCTCATCTCTCTGCCACCCCCATTGTCATCATTGGCATGGTGTTCTTCTTTAGTGGCCTCGGTTTCAAGATTTCGTTGGTTCCTTTCCACTTCTGGACGGCCGACAGTTATCAGGGTGCTCCCACTGTCGTAACGGGATACCTAAGCGTTGTGTCCAAAGGCGCGGCTGCTTTTGCGTTGTGTGCCATTTTGATGAAGGTGTTCGCACCGATGGTGGCTTATTGGCAATACATGCTTATGGTTGTGGTTGTACTTTCCATCACCATCGCCAACCTCTTTGCCATTCATCAGAAAGATCTTAAGCGATTTATGGCTTTCAGTTCCATTTCCCAGGCTGGTTATATCATGCTGGCAGTGGTGGGCAACTCGGCTATGGGAGTCACGGCGTTGAGCTATTACGTGCTCATCTATGTGGTGGCCAACCTTGCGGTATTCGGTATCATTTCTACGGTAGAAGAACATAATGATGGCGTCGTCAACATGGATTCGTATAACGGTTTTTATCAAACCAATCCACGTCTTTCGTTCATCATGACATTGGCTCTTTTCTCTTTGGGTGGCATCCCTCCATTTGCTGGTATGTTCTCCAAGTTTTTCGCATTCATGGCTGCCGTGCAAGGTGCTCAACTGGATAACACCCTTGGCGCAACCATCTATGTAGTAGTATTCATAGCTTTAATTAACACGGTGATAAGCTTGTATTACTACCTGCTCATAGTCAAGGCCATGTATATCAAGCACAATGACAATCCATTGCCTACATTTCGTAGTCATGTCAATACTCGTTTGGCGTTGGCCATCTGCGTGCTTGGCATCGTAGCCTTTGGCGTTTGTAGCTATGTATATAATTGGATTTACGCTGCAGCGGTGTAAAAGGATATGGAGTGAGTATATAGATTGGCGTGAATAGCATTCATTTTAGTAGTGCTATTCAATAGCTATATTTCAACACATTCTGCCATGTTTATGTCAAGCAAACAAGGCAGAATGTGTTGTTTTGTTGATGTATATTGAATGTTAACTTTTCCCATCCTTTTTGGTTGTAGAAAAGTTGTTATTCAGCAATAGTGGTATTTATTGCTTATGGAAAAGGTAAAATTGAGAATGCAAACAAATCTTTACAGGTAATATTTTCTGAAACTAAGTGTTTTTTCTTTGCTAATGAGCAAATTAACATGTAGTTTCATCATTGCACGAATGTATGATGTTTTGATGGAGCGTGATAAATATCGACCCTATTGTTTGCTTCTTGGTCATACTTAGCTGTATAATACAGGCGTTTTGCATAGGGTGTTGCATGTAGGATATTAATCTCTGTTGATATGTTGACAGTATTTCTCAATGGGTGTCACAATTATAATGTAAAGTATTTGACAGGCTGATCCTATGTTATGCAGCGTTCATGACTTCATATCCATGTTGCTATAATCATCGCTTTGTAAAAGCTCTGTGACAGTAGTGGTAGGATGGGCGGACATATACCTGTCCACGGCATCTACATAATCAGTGCTAAACATCCGCTTTTGCATAGCCTTGTTTACCACCCACATTACTTTTCCCATGTGCAAATCTTTCTCAAGTTGAGTGCGTGAATCATAGTTTTGCATGGGATATAGGCTTAGCAGGTAGAACGTTGCGCAGTCGGGTACGATGTAGTTTCGGCCCATAGTGCGCAGTTGTTCATTGGAATAGTTGTATCGCTGATAAATGGGGTATTTGGCCCCCATGTATTTATCCAGCGATATGCCTATAGTTTTTTCGCCCACGACGATGCTTTGATCCAAGGCTCCAATCTGTGCATATACGCGTGGAATGGGCATGTTAGGCAGCCATTCCTTAAGTTGTGAGAATGTTTGCTCAAGCTGTTTGTTTATGTCGTCCATGTTGGCATATTCCGAGCTGGCATCGCTGATGATGGTTTGCAGCGTGGAATCTTGATAAAAACGTAAGAATTTCTCATTGATGGCGTGGTCGCTCACCTCGCCAATCTGCAGCATTTTTTCTACCAACGTTCGAGTCTCAATGGGATATTCGGTGTTCATTTGTTGAAGTGCGGAGAAGTCTCCGGTAGTGAGATAACGACTTTGTAACCTGTCATATCGCTCTACTTTGATATGCCTGGCATCGTCTTTATCTATGCTTTGTTTCAGCTTCAACTCACAAGCGGAAAAAAAAAGCGATATGACTACAATTATATAATATATCCTATGTCCCAATCTTTAATTGCCTATTTTGTATGCAAAAATAATAAATAAGTCACTATCATGCAAATAAAAAGCTAAAAAAGTTAATATAATCACAAAAAATATTTATTTCTTTTTATTGAAAAGGTTTTTTGTATTCCAAAAAGTCAATGAGGTTTTAAGATCTTTTGCTTATCATTTCGGGTATTTCACATATCATGAAGTCACGTAACAGATTGTTGAACAATTGTTCAAGGCTTCACATTCGAGTGGTTTCTATATTGTTTTGAGCTATCATGTCTTTTCATTTGAAAATGAGTTTGTGCCCCTGCGCATATACATATGTCGACAACAAACGGTGGATTTCGATGGAAAACTTTACATAAGATTACAGCTTCGCAACGCTCTTTTTTACACGTTAAGGCAACAAAAGATGCAAGGCTATGGGGACGTTGTGCTCTGTGTGGACCATAGGTTTGGGCCTGGGTGCCATGTGTGGATGGGATGGCCTCCTGACTACGGATGTTGGTCGACGTGGTATATCGCACGCAGCGCATTATGGCACATGGCCCCGTGAAAGCTATTGTAGAGGTGAAAGAGATGCTAACCTAAAAGGGAAAATTACATGATATTGCTACGGCCTGTTGGCAGGAGGATATGCTATCACGTGGCATATACCAGCCTGAACGAAAAATTCGGCTATTATTTGACTCGTGCAGGGGGGCAAATTTTTAAATATTGGAAATGTAAGAAGACTTATCTCGTGGTGATTATTCATGGCGTGCAATCAGTCAGTCTGATGAGCAACAACTTCCAAGATATGAAGTTGGCATCCGTTTAAAAACATTAAAACTTCGTATGGTGGGTCATGTCTTCGGCAATGGCATAAGTCAACACGAAGTCATTGTTAAGTTCATAGTGCACTTTGATAGTTTTGGGTTGCTTCAAGTTTTCTACATAGACCGAGCCATTGGATTGGACGTCAAAAGGTTTAAGCCGCATATCAAAATACTGAAGGTTCTCGCCTACGCAAATTTTAAATACTGTTTCTTTGGCGCACCAGTTGACAAGGCGTGCTTGTAGGGTAGGCATGTTTTCATCTGTGCGTATGAAACGAGAGGCCACCCTGTTCACCCTATCCGAGAAATATTCAATATCCACGCCTACAATGCTATGGCGAGACAAAACAATGGCAGCCCAGCCCTTGGTGTGGCTAATGCTGATCTCGGCATTTTGCAGAACAGGACGCCCCGTATGGTCGTGCTTGATGAGTTCAAGAGGGCTTCCCGTGGCATGGTGAAGTAGGGCGTATATGGTGAGGATTTCTTTACGTCTTGTATTGGAGTGTATGCTCGTGATGTCAAGATTTGGTGGCAAGGGCAAATCCGTCACTAACTCTGTCATTTTCCAAATGCACAGTCTGACGTCGTTTTTCAGTTTTTCATCTCTATACAGTGGCATCTCGGTGTCTTATGACAATGTGACTTTGACTCGACTGATACGACGTCCCTCTACATTCATCACCTCAAATTTGTATCTTTTGTACTCTATCGTCTCGTGGACACTCAGGAAGTCTCCTTTCAATTCTAACAGCAAACCGGCCAAGGTGTCGGCATCGCCCTCCACATCGGCAAATTCGTCCTCTTCTATTTGCACTATCCTGCAAAAGTCTGTCAGAAGTGTTTTTCCCTCAAACAAATAGGTGTTATAGCTCAGTTTGGAGTATGAATTGTCGTCCTCGTCATACTCATCGTTTATTTCGCCCACGATTTCTTCGAGTATGTCCTCGAGCGTAACCAATCCACTCGTGCCACCAAACTCGTCGACAACGATGGCTATGTGTACCTTGTTGTCTTGAAATTCGTGCAACAAGTCGTCTATTTTCTTGGTCTCTGGCACAAAATATGGAGGCCGCATCAGACTTTGCCAGCGAAACGTAGGAGCCTTGGAGAGATGTGGCAACAAGTCTTTAATGTATAGCACGCCGCGTATATTGTCATCATTATCTTGGTATACGGGTATGCGACTGTAGTTGTTATCAATAATACATTTGAGTACTTCGCCGTAACTGCTGCGTATGTCTATGGCCACGATGTCTTGTCTGCTGGTCATAATTTCTTTAGCCGTCTCGTCGCCAAAACGAATAATTCCGCGCAGCATGCTCTGCTCGTCCTTAATGTCTTCCTTGTCGGTTAGATCCAACGCTTGCTGCAAATCGTCCACGCTTAGTTGCCTGTTCTCTTTGGGGACCGCTTTTTCGGCGAGCGCGCCACTTTTGATGAGTATGGTGCCCAATGTCCAGAATATTTTCCTAAGCACCATAATTCCTTTTACGGTGGTGCGGCAAAAGGCCAACGGCGATTGCCGGGAGTAGACCTTGGGCATGATTTCGCCAAAAAGGAGAAGCAGGAATGTGAGCAGTACCGTGATGCAAATAAATTCCAACCACGCCTCTCTGAACTCTATGAGTGTGGCAAAAATGTAATTGCACAACATGATAATCGTGACATTTACAAAGTTGTTGGTGATGAGAATAGTGGCCAATGTGCGTTCAGAATCATCACGCAGCATCTGTATGTTAGCGTCTTTTTCGTTTTTGTCAGGGTTCAAATCTTCCAAATCTTGTGGCGAAAGGCTGAAAAAAGCAATTTCAGAGCCACTGGCAAAACCTGACAATACAAGTAGCGCGACGGCCAATACGGCCGCTACAACTACCCCTGTGGTTATAGGATGAAAAACTGCTAAGTTGCTGAATTGGTATAAAAAAGACGTGTCCAAGAGTTTCTAAAAGTTAGAAAGGGAGTTTGTCGTACTGCTCCTCAGTGTCGTTAGCAACGGTGTCGGAACCCTTCGTTTCGATCGAGTTATCCCTGTTGGTACGAGGCTTGGGCGTGAGCATCTCCATGTTTTCCACAACAATTTCGGTGACATAGTGTCGTTTTCCCTGTTTGTCATCGTACGTATTGTAGCGCAATCGGCCTTCCACATAGAGCTTGTCGCCTTTGTGCACGTATTGTTCCACTATCTTGGCCAATTGTTTATAGAATAAAAGATTGTGCCAATCGGTTCTATCTGGTACTTGAGTGCCATTTTTTAGCGTGTATCCGCGTTCAGAAGTAGCTAATGCCACCTTAGCGACGGCTTGGTCGGCATCGTAATAATGCACGTCTGGCTCTTTGCCCACATTGCCAATCAGCATCACTTTATTCATGAGTGTATATCTTTAATGGTGAAACGTTTGTCATTGCATGCTCGCCGAGTTATCATTGTACGGTTATTTCCACATGCCTAAATATTTGAAATGGAAGTTTTTTCCTTTGGCTGATGGAAACTGACTTCGGTTGTCTACGCGGTCATGCAGGTGCTCCACAATACGGTTGTAGCAGTCTTGGCCTGACGTGGCTTTACATCGCACCACGAATTTTGTGTCGCGATATTCATGTTTGCCAGTAGATGGGATCATTACCACGCGCTTAAAATCAAGTGCCCCTTCATACCAGCCCTCACGTGTTTGGGTCAACAAAAACAATGAGTTGTCCGACTGTCCGCGTCGGTCTTGGCCTATATTTGGTGTTTGCGAGCGCAACCCTTTTTTCTGTTTAAAATCAAGCATGGTATCGGCCACGGTCTTAATGATGATGAAATATACGTGTGCCCGAACCTTGTAGCGTTTTGGAAAAAAAACGTCGCTGGCTGCGTAGTCTCTAATGTCTGCCTCCATCTCGGGCGTGACATTAATGTCTTGAATGCTTCTTAAAAAATCTATGGCTTCATCTACATGAGATACAAGCGTCTCATTATCAAAATATCTTAAGTATAAATTCATGAATGATGATGTTTCTCGTATAAAAAAGAGCGGCAAACGAGACTCGAACTCGCGACCCCGACCTTGGCAAGGTCGTGCTCTACCAACTGAGCTATTGCCGCACATGAAACAATGATACAAGTGAAGAGGAGGAGACTCGAACTCCCACGACCCAATTGTCACTACCCCCTCAAAGTAGCGCGTCTACCAATTCCGCCACCTCTCCAACATGTATGCGTCTTAAATAAAACTGTGCCCAGAACAGGACTCGAACCTGCACGTCGTAAAACACACGCACCTGAAACGTGCGCGTCTACCAATTCCGCCACCTGGGCAAATAGAAACCCACAGGCTTCTTCTTGGCTTTATTTAAAACAAAGAGCGGCAAACGAGACTCGAACTCGCGACCCCGACCTTGGCAAGGTCGTGCTCTACCAACTGAGCTATTGCCGCATAACACTCTGTAACGAGGCATTTCGCTAAATGCGGTTGCAAAGATACAACTTTTTTCCGACCTTACAAATATTTTGTCTCATTTTTTCTCTTATTTTTTCTATCGTGTCTTTTGGCTTTGTTTTTTTTGCCATCAATGTGTTTTATTGTGCTCGCATGACATGGTATGATAACTAAGATACATTATATAATAAGGTGGGCATTTTAAGTTATGCTTTGTGTGGTTCGCAAAAAATATAGGTGACAATTCGCCCATATATGCGATTTGTCACCTATGTCATGTCGGCTCATATTGCCGAGTATTCTATTCCTCCACTGCTGCCTGCGCCGCCGCGAGTCTGGCTATGGGCACCCTGAATGGGGAGCAGCTCACGTAGTTGAGACCTACACGGTGGCAAAATTTCACAGACGAAGGCTCGCCGCCATGCTCTCCGCATATACCGCATTTGAGATTTTTGCGTACGGAGCGTCCTTTGTCTACCGCCATCTTCACCAATTGTCCCACGCCATTTTGGTCGAGCACTTGGAATGGGTCCACGTCCAAAATCTTTTTTTCCAGATACGAGGGCAAGAAGCTGGCAATGTCGTCACGACTATAGCCGAAGGTCATCTGCGTAAGGTCGTTGGTGCCAAAGCTAAAGTACTCGGCTTTCTCCGCTATCTTGTTGGCCGTGAGAGCGGCGCGCGGCACCTCTATCATCGTTCCCACCTTGAAAGGTATCTCCACACCCTCCTCGGCAAAGAGTTTCTTGGCGGTCTCTCGTATCACGCGCTCTTGCGCGTCAAGTTCGTTGACGATACCCACCAATGGTACCATGATCTCCGGATGTGGGTCGTGTCCCTCTTTTTTCAGCTGCACGGCAGCGCCGAGGATGGCGCGTGTCTGCATGGCCGTAATCTCGGGGAAAGTGTTGCCCAGGCGGCAGCCGCGCAGTCCGAGCATGGGGTTTTGCTCGCTCAGAGACTGCACGCGGCTCTGTATCTTCTTCACGCTCACGTTCATCTCCTTGGCCATAGCCTCTTGGCCTTCCAAATCGTGGGGTATGAACTCGTGCAAGGGTGGGTCGAGCAATCGGATGTTTACCGGCTGTCCGTCCATGCACTTCAATATTCCGTAGAAATCTTGTTTTTGATAGGGCAGCAGTTTTTCGAGGGCTCGTTTACGGCCTTCGGTCGTATCGGCCAAAATCATCTCGCGCATGGCCTTTATTTTCACGTTCTCGAAAAACATGTGCTCGGTACGGCAAAGCCCGATGCCCACGGCTCCAAACGTTCTTGCCACCTCTGCGTCGTGTGGCGTGTCGGCGTTGGTGCGTACTTCCAGTTTGGTGTATTTGTTGCAGAGGTTCATCAGCTCGGCGAAATCGCCAGTTATTTCGGCCGGCTGCGTGTCCACCTTTCCAAAGTACACCTCGCCTGTTGAACCATTGAGCGAGATGTAGTCGCCCTCTCTGAGCACTGTGCCGTCTATCTCCACCGTGCGCGCCTTGTAGTCCACATTGATGGCGCCGGCGCCGCTTACGCAGCATTTTCCCATGCCTCGGGCCACCACGGCGGCGTGAGATGTCATACCGCCGCGCGCTGTCAAGATGCCTTCAGCGGCCGTCATGCCAGCCAGATCCTCGGGCGAAGTCTCTATTCTTACCATCACCACGCTGTGCCCATCGGCATGCCACGCCTCCGCGTCATCGGCAAAAAACACTATCTGCCCGCAAGCTGCGCCCGGCGAGGCGGGCAAGCCGCGCGTTAGCACGCGAGCTTGAGCCTGGGCCTCCTTGTTAAACACGGGGTGCAACAGTTCGTCTAATTTGCCAGCCTCACAACGTTTCAGAGCGGTCTTCTCGTCTATCTCGCCATCACGCAGTAGGTCCATGGCTATTTTGATCATGGCTGTTCCAGTGCGCTTACCATTACGAGTTTGCAAAAACCACAGCTTGCCTTCCTGAACAGTAAATTCCATGTCTTGCATGTCGTGGTAGTGCTTCTCCAGCTTGTGCTGTATATCGTTCAGTTGTGCGTATATCTCGGGCATGGCCTCTTCCATCGAGGGAAATTTCTGGGCACGTACGCTCTCGTCAATATTTTGCTGCGTGGCCCATCTCTGCGAGCCTTCTTTGGTGATCTGTTGTGGTGTGCGTATGCCGGCCACCACGTCTTCGCCCTGTGCGTTCACAAGATACTCACCATTAAAACGGTTCTCGCCCGTGGCTGCATCACGACTGAAACACACACCCGTGGCCGACGTGTTGCCCATGTTTCCAAACACCATAGCCATCACCGTTACGGCCGTTCCCCACTCTTGTGGTATGCCTTCCATCTTGCGATAGAGTATGGCACGGTCGTTCATCCAACTGTCAAACACAGCGCAGATGGCACCCCATAGTTGCTCCATCGGGTCGTTGGGGAAGTCTTTGCCCGTTTGGTCCTTGATGGCTTTCTTAAAGCGTGCCACCAATGTTTTCAGCTCGTCAACGTTCATCTCGTTGTCAAGTCTGATGCCACGTTCGGCTTTCACTTCTTGGATAATGGCCTCAAATGGGTCTATGTCTTCTTTGTTCACCGGTTTCATGTTCATTACCACGTCGCCGTACATTTGCACAAAGCGGCGGTAACTGTCGTAGGCGAAGCGTTCGTTGCCTGTCTTTTTGGCCAATCCTTCCACCACCTCGTCGTTCAAGCCGAGGTTTAAGATGGTGTCCATCATGCCCGGCATCGATGTCCTTGCGCCCGAGCGCACGCTCAGCAACAGGGGGGTGTTGGCATCGCCAAACTTGAGTCCCATGAGCTCCTCGGTGTGTCTCACGCCATTTATCACGCCATCTTTGAGCAGGGCGACCACTTTCTCTTGCCCCTTTTCGAAATATTCATTGCATACCTCTGTCGTAATGGTGAAACCCGGAGGCACCGGAACGCCAATCAGGTTCATCTCAGCCAAGTTGGCGCCCTTGCCACCCAACAGGTTTCTCATGTCAGCTTTGCCCTCGGCTTTTCCGTTGCCGAAGCTATAAACTCTTTTATTGTTCATAAGTTTTTAATTGATAATAATTTGCTGTTGTTATCTTTAATTCTATTGCAAAGATACCAAATTTAAACGATTTACAGCAATATTTTGATCAAAAATGTAATCTGAATGTTACAATTGTGATGGTTTTTATGTCTTTCCCTATACCATTGTGACACTCATAGGATAGGTTTCTTCCTCGCCCGCTTGTATCATGGCGGTGTGACCAGCCATATCTCTATTTGTCTAAGTGAGTTTGGGTTAACCCCACTTTTTGATTTTAGAAGATGCTTCTCGATGCCTATTTGTCATGAACTATGTGCTCGCAATGTTATAACATTTGGCAATGACAATTGGATGATATGATACGCATGAGGTGGTTCAAGACGGCTGTCGGTTTCTCTATTTTGCTGAATTTATTTAACAAAATCGCTCTTGAAAATCGTTTATTTTTCATAGCAACCCATCTTGTTTACAAATACGCTCATTTTAGGCCTGTTTTGTATCTTGATGTATATCAGTTTGTTGCGTATTTTTAATATGTTTTTCTTATCAATGGCTCCATGTTCGCTCCGCCATTAAGCATTAATCGTGTGTCGATTAGACATTATACGGCGTTTCATTGAGCACGATTCGACGTGCCAATAGTGTCTTTAGATCGTGCCAATAAGCCTTATTGGCACCATACCCACTGCTCGCAGCCTTGGTTATGCCATCTCAAACATGACATGGGTGGCCTTTTCGCTCGCTAAAACATGGTGGTGGTAGATACTGTTTTTTGTGATTTATATTTAACATATATAATAGAGGGGTTGCATCAAGTTGACGACGATGGGCATACGTTCGATTTAAAAACCATATTTTATGACCGTGCGGCAGGCTATTGTCGGGATTATTCGTTACCTTTGCAGCCAAATTAGAAAACGATGAGTAGGAAACGAAAGACACTGCCGCTGCTCCAAGGCGTGACCATAGAGGCCGTGGCGGCTGAGGGCAAATGTATTTTCCACCACGATGACCAAGTGGTGTTTGTACCGTTCTGCGTGCCCGGCGACGTAGTGGATGTGCAAATAACCAAGAAGAAACACCGCTATTGTGAGGGCAGGGTAGAGCGCTTCGTCAGGCTCAGCGACACGCGCACCGTTCCCGTGTGTGAGCATTTTGGTGTGTGTGGCGGGTGCAAATGGCAGAATTTGCCATATGCAGAGCAACTCAAAGCCAAGCAACAGCAGGTGGAAGACCAGCTGAGGCGCATCGGCAAGGTGGAATTACCGCCGATAGACACCATCATGGGTTCTGTCAAAACGTACGAGTACCGCAACAAGTTGGAGTTTGGATGCTGTAGCAAACGATGGTTCACACGCGAGGAACTCGACAATGCCGAACTCAACTTAGACAGCGGAAATCATGCTGCCATCGGCTTCCACATCACGGGTGCCTTCGACAAAATCTATCCCATTAAGAAGTGCTGGCTCATGGCCGACGCGCATAACGACATGCGCAACGAGATAGAGCGCTATGCCAAGGCCACGGGAATGACATTTTATGACGTGAGGGAGCAGCGTGGATTACTGCGCTCGTTGATGTTCCGCACATCCAACACTGGTGAGTGGATGGTGCTCGTGCAGTTTCATTTCGACGAGCCTCAAGACGAGGAGAGGGCGCGAGCATTGTTGCAACATATAGCCGACCGTTTTCCGCAGATTACCTCTTTAATATATGTGGACAACCAAAAGGGCAACGACACCTTTGGCGATTTGAAACTTATCACCTTTAAAGGCACTGATTATATATACGAGACGATGGAAGACTTGAAGTTCAAGGTTGGTCCGAAGAGCTTTTACCAGACCAACACCGAGCAGGCTTACCATCTGTACAGCGTTGTTCGCTCGATGTGCTACGATGATGGTGACGCGCCTCACGACGTAGAAACTGACACGAATGGCATGCCTCTCGTCTACGACTTGTACACTGGCACGGGAACCATTGCCAATTTTGTCGCGCGTAAAGCGAGACAAGTGATTGGCATAGAGTTTGTTCCAGAGGCTATAGAAGATGCCAAGGTGAACAGTAGTCTCAACGGCATTGGCAACACTACATTCTTCGCTGGCGATATGAAAACCGTGCTCACAGACGAGTTTGTGAGCCAGTACGGCCGGCCGGACATTATCATCACCGATCCACCTCGAGCTGGCATGCACGAGGATGTGGTGCGCGTCATCCTGAAAGCCGCTCCCGGGCGTATAATCTACGTGAGCTGCAATCCGGCCACGCAAGCTCGAGACCTTGCCCTGCTCGACCAAGATTACAGGGTGGAACGGGTGCAACCGGTGGATATGTTCCCACACACGCCACATGTAGAGAATGTAGTGTTATTGAGGAGAAAAAGTCAATAATGTCGACAAAAATAACAAATTGCACGTAAAAACGCTAAAAAAACAGATTAGAATAGCTTTATTATCGTTTAGTATTGGTAACTTTGCAACCCGTTTTGCCGAGCAGGATGGGTATGATTGGCATCTTAGGTATTAGTCATAACATTGTAATTAGGAAAAGAGTACATGCGTCAGCTAAAAATTCAAAAGAGTATAACAAACCGCTCAAGCGAGGCCTTGGACAAGTATTTGGTGGAAATAGGCCGTGTGCCCATGATTACCGTGGACGAGGAGATAGAGTTAGCCCAAGCCATCAAGAAAGGAGGCAAGGAGGGAGAGCGTGCCAAAGAAAAATTGGTGAAAGCCAATCTTCGCTTCGTGGTGTCTGTGGCCAAGCAATATCAGCATCAGGGTTTGGGTTTGACCGACCTGATAGACGAGGGCAATATCGGACTGGTCAAGGCCGCCGAGAAGTTTGATGAGACGCGCGGTTTCAAGTTTATCTCATACGCTGTGTGGTGGATACGGCAGAGCATCTTGCAGGCCATAGCCGAGCAGAGCCGCATAGTTAGGCTTCCGCTAAACCAAGTGGGCGCGCTGTCAAAGATAAATGCGGAGATTTCTAAATTTGAGCAGGAGAACCATCGCAGGCCTTCTGTGCAAGAGCTTTCACATCTCACCAACATTGAAGCCGCCAAGATAGACCAGACTATCAAGGCTGACAACCATCACATGAGCATTGACGCGCCTTTTCAAGAGGACGATGACAACAGTATGGCAGATGTCCTTGCCTCTGGCGACGACACGCGTGCGGACAAGCAGGTTGACTACGAGAGCATGTCGAAAGAACTTGACACCGTGTTGCGCAACGTGCTTAAAGAGCGTGAGATCACCATCATCCGCGAGTGTTTTGGCATTGGCTGCCACGAAAAAGGTCTCGAAGAGATAGGAGACCAGCTTGGGCTGACACGCGAGCGCGTGCGCCAAATACGCGAGAAAAGTATTGTAAAACTGCGCGAGAGCGGTTACGCCAAGTTGCTAATAAAATATTTGGGTTAACCCAAACATGGCGGCAGGAATGTTGATGTCGTCCTTACAATATAAAATCACGGCGCGAGCCCAATTGGTCATCATCAATTGGGCTCGCGCCGTGATTGGGTATAAAGCCCCCTGTTTAAGGTCAACTATGTTTGCGCGAGAATATGCAGAGATTGTCAGAGGCCTTGAATGCCACTTTGTCATGTGCCTCAATTGTTATTTTCTCGCCCGTGGCTGGGTTGATGCCCTGGCGTTGTGGCACGTGCTTAACATAGAAACGGCCAAAGTCTGGGATAGCCAATTCGTGGTCACCCTCGCATAGGTTGTCGGCTATGATACCTAAAAGGCAGTTCACTTGTTTGGCGGCTGCGGCCTTGGAAAGCGCTGTTTTATTGGCGAAAGATTCGATAAGCTGCGTTCTGTTCATCTTTATTGTAATTTAAATGTAAGGTTTGTAGACCAATGTATTTAGTTGATTATATATGCAAAGTTACATTTTTTTATCAGAAATAGTCACTCTGATTGGTCTTATTACACAAATATTTTAGTCTGTCCATACCTTTTATCCTCATGTCCAACGAGTTACGCTTGTTAGGATAAAGTGATGCCACATGTGTCATGGGTGTAATCGCGATGGCCTCATGTGTGAAATTGTCATTGGAATATTTATAAAATGTTGAAAAAACACAATTATTTGCCGTTAACCTTTCACATGTCAAGGCTAATTGCTAAATTTGTGGACTAATCACAATAAACACCCGATTTTATGATCAATCTTAATTTAACTTCTCAAATTGTACTAAAACAAATTCCAGAAAAGTATTACAATCCTAAAACGGCCGTGGAGGCTTCAGAGCTCACTCGATGCGAAAAGATACCCACTTCCATCCATTTGCGGCCAGAAGATGGAGCCAAACGCATTGCCGATGCCATAGAGGCTGAGATAAAAGCCAAGCGGGCGGCTGGCAAACATTGTGTCTTGGGGTTGGGCACAGGCATATCGCTCAACTTTGTTTTCAATGAGCTTATACGTCGTCATCGTGAGGAAGGGCTTAGCTTTTCCAATGTCATTGTCTTTAATGCTTACGAATATTTCCCATTGTCGGAGGATAATATTCATTCCAGCTTGAGACAGTTGAGCGAGCGTTTTTTGGACCATGTCGACATAGATAAACATAATATTTTCTCGCCCGACAGTATGGTGGCGCAAGACATGGTGCAGGATTCTTGCCTGAAATATGAGCGACGCATCGCTGAGGTGGGTGGTATCGATATCATGTTGTTGGGCATTGGCCGTATGGGCAACATCGCTTCCAACGAACCGGGCTCGGTGGCCACGTCTGCCACACGCCTCATTCTCATCAACGATGTGGCCCGCGAGGAGATGACTATGAGCTTTGGCTCGCGAGAGAGCGTTCCGCCATGTGCCATCACTATGGGCGTTTCTACCATTCTCAACGCACGCACCATATATCTCACAGCTTGGGGCGAGGCTAAGGCCGATATCATACGGCAAACGGTAGAGAGTAAAATCACTGACGCCATACCTGCCTCTTTCTTGCAAACGCACAATGATGCGCATGTCGTAATCGACCTTGACGCAGCCGGAAAGCTCACGCGAATAGTGCATCCATGGCTCGTTACCAGCTGTAAGTGGGACGACAAGCTCACCCGCGCAGCCTTGGTTTGGCTTTGCCAAAAAACGGAAAAACCCATTCTCAAACTTACCAATAAAGACTATAATGAGAATGGACTCTCCGAGTTGCTGGCACTGTATGGTTCGGCTTACAATGCCAATATCAAAATTTTCAATGATCTCCAGCATACCATCACCGGGTGGCCAGGTGGCAAACCCAACGCTGATGACACCTATCGACCCGAGAGAGCCACTCCGTATCCCAAACGCGTAGTGGTGTTTTCGCCCCATCCCGATGATGATGTTATATCTATGGGTGGCACCATTCGTCGATTGGTGGAGCAGGGGCATGACGTGCACGTTGCTTATGAGACCAGTGGCAACATTGCCGTAGGCGACGAAGAGGTGATGCGCTTTATGCACTTTATCAACGGTTTTAACCAGCTTTTCAGCGCTTCGGGCGATAATGTTATCAGCGAGGAGTATAAAAAGATAAAGGAATTTTTGGCTAATAAGAAAGACGGAGACATCGATAGCCGAAACATTCTCACCATCAAAGGTCTCATTCGCCGCGGAGAGGCCCGTACAGCTTGCAACTATAACAATATTCTCAACGACCATGTGCACTTCCTCGACTTGCCGTTCTATGAGAGCGGGCGCATAGAAAAGTTCCCCGTGAGCGAAAAAGACGTTCGCATAGTACAGCAATTCTTACATTCGGTTCAGCCTCACCAGATATATGTTGCCGGCGACTTGGCCGATCCGCACGGTACGCATCGCAAGTGCACAGATGCTGTGTTGGCAGCCATTGAGTTGGAAAAAGAAGCTGGCGAGAATTGGCTGGATGACTGTAGGGTATGGATGTATCGTGGCGCATGGGCTGAGTGGGAGATAGAGAACATTGAGATGTGCGTGCCGATGAGCCCAGAGGAGCTTCGAGCCAAGCGCAATGCCATTCTCAAACACCAAAGCCAGATGGAGAGTGCCCCATTCCTTGGCAATGACGAGCGACTGTTTTGGCAGCGTGCAGAAGACCGCAATCGCGGCACTGCCGAGATTTATGATAAACTTGGTTTGGCTTGCTATGAGGCTATGGAAGCCTTCGTGGAGTGGAAATGACCGTTTAGATAATATATATTGATAAGAATAATGCCGGCCAAACACGATCTTATCGTGATTTTGGCCGGCATCATTTATTACGTTGATATGCCGTGGGGCTTATGTTCTTAAATTCTGTCCAACGCTTGTTTGATGTCGTCGATTATGTCGTCGGCAGCCTCGATGCCCACCGATAGACGCATCAAGTCGGGGGCTATTCCAGCCTCGCGCAATTGCTCGTCAGTGAGTTGGCGATGCGTGTGGCTTGCTGGATGCAGCACGCAACTGCGCGCGTCGGCCACGTGGGTAACAATATTTATCATCTTCAAAGAGTCCATGAACCTGATGGCCGTATCTCGTCCGCCTTTCAGTCCGAAAGCTATTACGCCGCATGAGCCATTAGGCAGGTATTTTTGAGCCAGTTTGTAGTGTGCGTCGTCTTTCAATCCGCTGTACCTCACCCATGCCACGCGTGCGTCATTGTGTAAAAATTCGGCTACGGCTTGTGCATTTTTGCAGTGTTGCGGCATTCTCAAGTGCAAGGTCTCAAGCCCTAAGTTTAGTAAGAAAGAGTTTTGGGGGGCAGGAATAGAGCCAAGATCGCGCATCAGTTGCGCCACTAATTTGGTCATATATCCCATTTTGCCAAAATTTTTTGTATAGGTCAACCCGTGGTATGATTGGTCTGGTTCGCATAGCCCTGGATATTTTTCGCTGTGCGCGTCCCAATCAAATCGTCCACTGTCCACGATGGCACCGCCCACCTGAGTGGCATGTCCATCCATGTATTTGGTCGTGGAGTGTGTGACGATGTCGGCTCCCCATTCGAATGGTCGACAATTGATTGGCGTAGCGAAAGTGTTGTCGACAATGAGTGGTACACCATTATGGTGAGCGACGCGAGCAAATTTTTCGATGTCCAACACGCGACAACCGGGGTTGCTGATAGTCTCGCCAAACATGGCTTTGGTATTGGGTTTGAAAGCCTTTTGCAATTCTTCTTCGCTTGCGTCAGGGTTGACAAATGTACAGTCAATGCCCATTTTGCGCATCGTCACGTTGAAAAGATTGAAAGTTCCGCCATAAATATCGGTCGATGCCACGATGTGCGCCCCTGCTTCGCAAATGTTAAGCATGGCGTAAAAGTTAGCGGCTTGCCCGCTGGAGGTGAGCATTGCGCCCACGCCACCCTCGAGGGCACATATCTTTTGAGCCACAACATCGTTGGTTGGGTTTTGCAATCGCGAATAGAAATAGCCCTCTTTCTTCAGGTCGAAAAGCATGGCCATCTCCTCGCTATTGTCGTATTTGAATGTGGTGCTTTGTACAATCGGTAGCACGCGCGGTTCACCGTTTTTGGGTTTCCATCCTCCTTGCACGCATAATGTTTCTCTTTTCATCTGTAATAATTTTAAAAATGAAATAGAAGTGCAAAATTACGAAAAAAATAAGAATGGTAAATAATGAAAGAGTTAAATTTGTGCGCATCCTTGTTAAAATTGCTTATTGGCGTGCTGCGCATTCTTATTAAAAGAAGTTAATATTCTATTCATATGCTACAATTGTTGGTTTGAATAATATTTATATCGGTCTTTTTTCGTAATTTTGCACTTGATTTACTCCGTTGAGGCCGAAAAAGAGGTAGCAAAAGCTATCCGCCTTGCGGAAAAACCCGTTTATAACATTAATAATGTACGCAATTGTAGAGATTAACGGTCAACAGTTCAAGGCGGAGCAGGGCAAGAAATTGTTCGTGCATCACATCAAAGATGTGGAGGCTGGAAACACTGTTGAGTTCGACAAAGTGCTGCTTGTTGACAAAGATGGAGCAGTGACGGTCGGTGCACCCAAGGTAGACGGTGCAAAAGTAGTAGTAGAAGTAGTGAACCCGCTTGTTAAAGGTGACAAGGTCATCGTTTTCAAGATGAAGCGTCGCAAGGACTCTCGCAAGATGAATGGCCATCGCTCGCAGTTCACAGAAGTTGAAGTTAAACAAGTAATCGCTTAAATCAGGAGGTATTTATCATGGCACACAAAAAAGGTGTAGGAAGTTCTAAGAACGGACGTGAGTCAGCTTCACAGCGTTTAGGCGTAAAGATTTGGGGTGGTCAGAAAATCATTGCTGGTAACATCATTGTACGCCAGCGTGGTAACAAGCACTATCCCGGTGAGAATGTTGCACAGGGCAAGGACGATACACTGTATGCCCTGGCCGATGGTGTGGTGTACTTCCACAAGGGTGCTCGCAACAAAAGTACCGTATCGGTGCTCTCGCCAGAGGCTTACGCTGACAAAACCAAGCAAGCTGAGGCTTAAATTTAACAGCTTATTCCAAACAAACATAGAAGCCTGTTCCCATTTGGGAGCAGGCTTTCTGCGTACATATCTTTTCCTTCATAATAGCGTGCGAGACAGCACTTCATTATTACCGATGCCTACATACGTGTTACAACAAGCATGCACGTAGTTTTAGCGATTTCGCCACGTACTTGCATGCCATGATATTAGGGGCTCTGACGCCCTAAAATTATTTTATCATTTAAAAGTCTAACCCATCTTTCCAACCCGGATTTTGCGTCAGGTTAGGATTGAGCGTGCGGTCATCGATGGGGATGGGGTACAGATAATCTCGTTTCTCGTCAAAACCATTTCGCTCGGCATTGCGATGATAGTTGAGATAACCGCTTGTGCCACTGGTCAGCATGATATCCTTACCAATCTCAAATGTTGTAACACCCTCACGCCCTTTAGGTTTGTGCGCACCTTTGGGATAAAGTACAAGGTCCACTTTCCCATCTCCAGAGAGATCGTATTCGCCTGCTCCTTTGAAGTACATTCCTGTGATGGGCTGGTCAATGCAATGGCCAGCGTGCCATCGATATAAGTCGTTCATGCGCAAGCCCTCTTGCAAAAGCTCTATAGTGCGCTCCCTGCGTATTTCCAAAATGACACCCTTGTTAGAGCCACTCACCTGCGGATAGCCGTATTTTTCGGAGCTTAAATAAGGATCTGGGTTTGCGTTTGCCTCCGTCATTTGTAGTTTTGGCATACCTGCGCGAGCCCTGATCAGGTTTACAGATCGGTCCAAATCGGCTTGCGTCAGCTGTCCCAACTCTGCCTTGGCCTCGGCATAGTTTAGCAAAACCTCTGCGTAACGGAATATTGGCATAGGCACATCCGACGATTCCGTGCGGTCATTATTACTGCTATTGTCGGTTGGATCTTGCACAAATTTGGTGAGCTGATAGCCAGTAATAGCCACATTCAGGTCAGGTGGCAATATCTTGGTTTGGTTCAGACGGGTATAACCGGGTGTTCGCATGCTTTGCGCCATACGCGGATCTCGATTTTTTGTTTCCTCGTTAAACATCATGGTTTCCCATCCTTGTTGGTCGGTGAAACGAGAGCCATCAGCCATCAGATATGTGTTGACAAATTTTCGAGTAAGCCCCGGCAGCCCCTGCGAGGGTAGAATGGTGAACGCTGTGGCATTGTTTCGAACGTCAAGTGCATAGTCGAACTTTACGGCGAGGATGTATTCGTTTGCGTTGGCATCATGTTGAACAAACAACATTTGGTAATCTTTCTCGGGATGGCCCGTTGAATAAAGCTGATATTTGCCGCCATCCATCAATTCTGAAGAAGCCTTTGCCGCCAGATCCAAATAGTATCTGGCGTCATGGCCTGGCAGGTTGAGCTTGTGATACTTGCGAAACGTTCCCTCAAATAGGCAGAAACGAGCTTTAAGGGCTAACGCTGCCCATCGGTTGGCACGATAAGCACTGCGTTTTGAGGGCAAATGTTCTATGGCATAGTCTATATCCTCAATCATCTTGGTCATAATCAACTCACGAGAGTCGCGTGCGTTGTACAATGCTTTGTCGTCCGAGCTCAATTGGTGATCGTACCAAGGCACATCACCGAAGCGGCGCACTTTGCCAAAATAGAAGTACGCACGGAAGAAACGCGCTAACGCTGTGTAATGCGTTGCCGCCTCTGGGTCTTCACATCGCTCCACATCTTCGAGCAGTGTGTTGATATCGCGCAGTGTTCCCCAGCTCCAACCGCCACCAGAGGCAGGCACCTGTCGACGATTGCCCCCTACCATCACCTCGTTGAGCATGGAGGTCACAAGCACGTCGCTTTCCTCGTCGAAAGGTGATTTGTCTAATATGGCGTTGTAAAATGGATTGCTGAATAGTTCGAGTTCGGTTCCTTTCTTGAAGTATTCAGACTCGACCATTTGGTCCTTTGGCATGAGATCCATTTGCTGGCATGAGGTCAAAGATGCCAATGCAAGGACAAAAAATATCTTGAGGGTTGGTTTTTTCATTTTGTAAATGTTTGTTTTGTTGATAGTGTGAGTTAGAAAGTGACATCCACGCCAAACATATAAGAAGATGGCCAGGGGTAATAGGCATTGTTCATTACGGAGCTGTTACGGTTGAACGCAGCCTCGGGGTCAATGTATTTTGTGTTTTTTTTCAATGGAGACCAGTAGCATATGTTCTCACCCGAGAAATACAGCCTTACTTTTTCCATACCGATACGACGGATCCACTTACTCGGAAGTGAGTAGCCGACGGTCAGATTTTTGAGTCGCAAGTACCGAATGTTTTGCAAATAACGATCATTCACCTCTGCCAAATAGCCACCGGTGGCACCGTATGCGCGTGGCCGTGGAAAGTAAGAGTCTGGATTTTCTTCAGACCACAGTTTGCCCAAGAAATCTTTGGGAAGGTTAGGTTAGGTATGAATAAGAGAAGCCACCCCAGAAGTTCATCGTATGTCCGCTGGGGTACCAATAGTGATTGCCTGTGCCCTGGAAGAATACCGACGCATCTACACCGTACCAATCGAACCCTGCCGTAATACCGTATGAGAGTGAAGGCAGCGAGTTTCCCAATATCTTTCGGTCTCCGGGATGTTCCACTGTGTTTTGACCAATGCCCCATTTGCCGTCACCGTCAAGGTCTACAAACTTCACGTCGCCAGCCATCCAGCCTCCTCTCAAACGTCCGCTGCTGTAGCTCAGGTCCACTTTTTTGGCATATTCCTTGGCTTCCTCATCGGTTTTGAACAAGCCATCGGTGGTGAAGCCCCAAATCTCGCCCAAACGTTGCCCCACATAATGCGCTTTGGCAAACGACTTGTTAGGGTTGTCGTACTTAGTGATAGTGCTCTTATAGTCGCTCATCACAAATCCGATATGATAGCTGAATGTCTGGTTGGCAAGGTTGAACCTATCTTGCCAGTTGAGCGACAGCTCATAGCCTTCGGTGCGCATGTTGGCAGCGTTCATTTTTGGCACGGACGCTCCATATACGGAAGGCAGTGCCACACCTACCGTCAGCATATCTTTGGTGTTTCGAACATAGAAGTCGGCCACCAAAGACAGTCGGCTGTTAAACATTGACAGGTCTAAGCCTCCATTCCACTGTTGCACCGTTTCCCACGTCAAATTGTCAGAGATAGGTGCGCTCAGAGATGAGTATTTGGGCATGGAGCTACCTTCGCCGAATGTATAATTGCTGAAGTTGTGCATAGATACCAATCGCATGTAGGTGTAGTAAGAAGATACGTTTTGGTTGCCCAACGAGCCAAACGATAGTCGTAGTTTCAGATTGTCAACCCATTTTCTCACAGCATGGAAGAAAGGTTCCTCAGAAACGCGCCATCCCAATGACGCGGATGGAAACCATCCCCACCGACTTTCCTTGGCAAAGCGTGAAGAGCCGTCATAGCGACCACTCACCTCGACAAGATAACGCCCTAAGTAATCGTAATTGACACGTCCAAAGAAACCTAACAGTGCATATTCGGCTTGACCGCCACCCACACCGGTCTCGGTCTCACCATTTTCGTTTTGCCCCACTAAGTTTAAGTCGTCCAAGTAGATGGAAGACAGATCTCTGCCCCAAGCCGACACGCCTTTACGGTAGAAGTATTCGTAGTTGAAACCTGCCATTGCTGATAGATGGTGCCGCTTGTCGAAGGTATCATCGTAATTGGCAAATACGTTTGTAGAATAAAAGTGGTTTGTAACGACAGATTCGTCCAACTGGTTTTCGCCCGCACCTGTATTGTACGAAGCCAAGGGAGAATCTGGATATTCACGATACCACAGTTCTGATGTACGGCCAGTGTGTTGTCTTTGATAAAATCGATAAGTGAAATCGCCCGTGACGGCAAGTTGCTTGATCGGTTGAAGGACAAGACGGGTAGTGTTGGAAAAGTTGAATTGTTTGTCCAAATTACGATGTGTGTTTTCGTTTAATATGATGTGTCTGCCGTTGGCCACCTTGTATTTAATATAAGGTGTGGAATAAATCCATGTACCGTCTGGGTTCTTCATAGGGAAACAGGCCATGGCATGACGTGAGCTGTAAGCTATCGCATCGTCTACATCTCCACAGCCGATAGAGGTATAATCAGAGCTATAATAAGAGGTGTTGTTTGACAGCTTAGCCCATTTTGTCATCTCGAAATCTATCTTTGAGCGCAAGTTATACCGATTGAATACGTCTGGATGAGCTCGTTCTATGCCCTCTTGGCGATTGTAGTTGCCTGAAAGCATATAGCTTATTCCGTTTCGGGCACCTGTTACAGATAGGTTGTGTTGCTGTATGGGCCGCTTTTCGCGAAACAGCATGTCCCACCAGTCGTAGTTGCCATAGTAAACCCATTGCTTGCGCCCGCCGCGCATCTCCTCGATTACCCATGGACGTTCCGGATTTTCGGTCTCGTCATTAACGCGAGCCCAAAGCTCCTCCATGTCGTGGTCATTATATTGCACATAGTTAGTGCCGCTGTTAGATTGCCAAAACTTGTTCACATGGTACACTGACCAGTATCCCCGGTTCTCATAATCGGTTGATGTAGTGGGTTGCTCCCATCCCAAACGACCGCTATAGCGCACCACAACCGACTTTCTCGATTGTGAAGCGATCGTGCTACCCGATTTGGTGATAACCAATATAACGCCAAAGGCTGCCCTTGCACCATAAACAGCGGCTGCTGAGGCATCCTTGATGATAGAGATAGACTCGATGTCGTTTGGGTTAAGGCGCGACAAATCGCCAGCGTTGCCTGTCACGCCATCTATGACTACTAACGGGTCGGAATTGTTAATGGAGTTGACACCACGAATATTGATGGCACCATTAGAACCGGGCTTGCCAGACGAGGTGGTGACGTTAAGGCCTGCCACCGACCCTTGTAGCATATTGGTCACTGAGTGCGACAACCTGTTTTCCAAATCTTTGCTATTAACGGTAGACACGGCTCCCGTAAGGTTTATGCGCTTCTGTGTGCCATAGCCCACCACGACCACCTCGTCGAGGATGGTACGGTCGGGTTTCATGACAATGTGCACGGGACCATGACCGTTCCATATCATCTCATGATTTTTGAACCCTACGTAGCTGAAAACAATCTTTGCTTTCTCAGGTACGTCTAAGGTGAAATCGCCATTTGCATCTGTTATTGTGCCTTTGTTCGTACCTTTTTGCACCACACTCACGCCAATGAGAGGCTCATTCTGGCTGTCAACCACCTTTCCACGCATGGTTTGCGTTTCTGCTTGTGCTGTGAAAGACAGACATAACAGGAAGAGCGTCATGATGTTAGCTCTCACTCCTAATAATTTTTTCATTCTTAAGTAAGTTTTAATCTTTATTTACGCATGCAAAATAACAGCTTTAATGTTATGAGAAAGTTTCAATTAGACTAATAAAGTGTTACAAAACATATTTCTTCTTCTTTTTAAGAGGATATTTTTTTGCGTGCTTAATGTGTGTGAATGAAATGAAGGCGCAAGGTATAAATGTTGCCCAAAATAATTGACAACACCTTTTTGTTTTGCAATAAAACGACAAATTGTAGCGTCTTGGCCTCTTTTCCGGACAGAAAAGAGACGTTTTGTATATGCCTGATTATAAGTAGTTTAAAATCGTCTTCCGTTTTGTCGCGGTTGCTGCCTGCGCAGATGCTTTTGCGTTTAAGGTCTAATCGTGGGACGAATGGTGTCTAATCGCGCGCCGTTTGGGCTTGAAACGGCGCGTGATTGAGCCTTAAAGCCGTTGCCATTGGGCATCAATGGCAACGGCGTGCCATAGGGTAGTTTCTTAAATGGGTGAGAAATGCTGTTTTCTTTACCGTTTGAGGGCAAAGAAACATGGCGTTTAAAATTTTATTTTTACCAATTATCTTGACAGGAAGGACGGCGTGCTGATGTCTCGGAGAGACACACCTGGCATGCGCTCGGCGTAGTTCAGCCGGCGCGCTCGCGTAACCTTTTGTTAAGCAAATCGGCGAACTCGTGGTTTTTTAGTCCCCATTTGGGAGCGATGACAAGATCTGGTGGGCTTTGGCTTACAAACCGATCAAGAACCAAGTCGGGCCTCAACTTGTCCACGTAGCGTATGATGAGGTCGATGTATTCGTCCACGGTGTAGAGTGGGAACGGCTGGCGGGCATAGTCGATGGCCAATGCGGTGCCACGCACCACTTGCAGTTGGTGTAGCTTCAATATGTCGAGTGGCAGGTCAGAGATGATGGGCGCTTGGCGCAAGGACTCTTTGGTGTCCTCGCCCGGCAATCCGAGGATGACGTGCCCACTTGTCAATATGCCTCGCTGGTGAGTCTTGACGATGGCATCACGACTGCATGCGAAGTCGTGCCCTCGGTTCAGGCGGCGCAACGTATGATCGTTGGCGCTCTCAATGCCATATTCCACGATCAGAAAAGTGCGGTGGCTCAACGCCTCGAGATAGTCCAAGAGCTCTTCGCTCACGCAGTCGGGGCGGGTACCAATCACGATGCCCACTACATCGGGTACGGCCAACGCCTTGCTGTACATAGCCCTCAATCGGTCTAAATGGGCGTAGGTGTTGGTGAACGATTGAAAATAGGCCAAATACTTCATGGATGGATATTTGTGGGCGAAGAAGGCTTTGCCGTCTTCCAATTGACGTGTGATGGATTTGCGACCATCACAAAACGATGGGCTAAAAGCGCGGTTGTTGCAAAACGCGCAACCACCCACCGAGATGCGGCCGTCTCTGTTGGGACAGGTAAAACCTGCGTCTACAGACAGCTTTTGCACCCTGAACGCAAATCGCTCGCGTAGCCATGTTCCGAAATCTTTGTGTTTGGTGTTGCCGGAAAATAAAGAATCTTTATCAGAATTTGGCATGATTTGTGGCTTCATGACTACAAAATTACCGAAAAAATGGCTAACTTTGCTGCTATCAACCACAAATATCTTAGACATGAGACAAATATTAACCACCTGTATAGTGATGTTATTGACCGCGAGCACTGTTTATGGCGCTGACCGTATAGATTTGAGATCGCTGTCGAATGGAGATTTTGCCGCCCAACGCATCACGGGCGTCAATCCTATAGCCGGCACTGACCAGTACGCCCAAATATCGCAAGATGGCAAGCGCATTGTGCAGTGCTCGTTTAGGACGGGCAAACAGACGGCTGTGCTGTTCGACGTGGATGACACGCAGGGTGAGCGGCTCACATCGTTTGACGGCTATATCATGTCGCCAGACGCCAAGCGCATGCTTATCTGCACCAAGCGGCAGCCGGTGTACAGGCGGTCGTACAAGGCCGAGTTTTACATATATAATATAGGTAGCCATAAGCTGGAACGGCTGTCGGACGGAGGCCCCCAGCAAGCCCCCGTATGGTCGCCCGATGGCAACCAAGTGGCATTTGTGCGGGATAACAATATATTCTTGGTAAAACTATTGTATGACAATAGCGAGAGCCAAGTGACCAAGGACGGCAAGTTTGGACAAATCATCAACGGCATTCCAGACTGGGTGAACGAGGAGGAGTTTGGGTTAAGCCGAGCCCTGACGTTCAACGCTGATGGCTCCATGCTGTGCTGGATAAAGTATGACGAGACCAATGTGCGGGAGTATAGCTTGCAAATGTTTAAGGGCTTGAGCCCCGCGCGTGAGACCTATGCACTTTATCCAGGCAATTACAGTTATAAATACCCGAAGGCTGGTGAGCGCAATTCCACCGTGTCGGCATGGAGTTACGACATTAAAAGCCATCGCTCGCAAAAGTTGGAGGTGCCGATTGGCAAGGAGGACTACATGCCCCGCATACAGCCAACGAGCGATGCGGACAAGATAGTGGTGTACGCCATGAATCGTCATCAGGACGAGTTGAGCCTTTATACCGTAAACCCACGCAGCACCGTGGCCCAACTGCTTGTAAGGGAGAGCGTGCCCAAATATGTCAAGGAGGAGGCGATGGCCAAAGTGGTCATAGGCAAAAACTATGTACTATTGCCGTCTGATCGGGATGGCTTTATGCAACTATATCTCTATGATATCAATGGGAAACTCCTGAGAAAGGTGGGCGATGGCAAGTGCGACATCACCGATGTGTATGGCTATGACGAGGCCAAGGGCGACATTTACTACCAAGCTGCCACACTCAACGCGCACGACAGGCAGGTGCTGGTGACACATAAAAATGGCAAGACTGAGCGCTTGACAGACCAGCGTGGTTGGAACAACGCCGTGTTCTCAGGCGATTACAGATATTTTCTTAACACGTGGAGCGACCGTAACACGCCTTTCGTCTATACCACGAGAGATAACAACGGCAAGGTGATGGCCACACATATAGACAACCGTGCGCTCAAGGAGAAGATACGGAAATATGGTTGGACGCCCAAGGAGATGTTCTCTTTTACCACCGCCGACGGCATCAAGCTCGATGGATGGATGGTCAAGCCCGCCAATTTCAGCGCCGACAAGCGCTACCCGGTCATCATGTTCCAATATAGTGGGCCTGGCAGTCAGCAGGTCACCGACTCGTGGAACGCTGGATCGATGGGGCAGGGTGGCGCCTTCGACCAGTACTTGGCGCAGCAAGGATTTATCGTAGTGTGTGTGGATGGGCGTGGCACTGGCGGTCGCGGGGCGGCTTTCGAAAAATGCACTTATCTAAAATTGGGCTACCTTGAGGCGCGCGATCAAGTGGAGACCGCTCTGTATTTGGGCACGTTGCCCTACGTGGACAAGAATAACATAGGCATTTGGGGATGGTCTTATGGCGGTTTCTGCACGCTCATGAGTATGAGCGAGGGACGGCCGGTGTTCAAGGTCGGCGTGGCCGTGGCGCCTCCCACCTCGTTTCGTTACTACGACTCGGTATACACCGAGCGGTACATGCGCACCCCCAAGGAAAATCCGGAGGGCTACGATGACAACGCATTGGCTCGGGCCAGCAAGCTGCATGGCGCGCTGCTGATATGCCACGGATTGGCCGATGACAACGTGCATCCGCAAAATACCTTTGAGTATGCCGAGGCATTGGTGCAGGCCGACAAGGATTTTAAACAACTGTATTATACCAATCGCAATCATGGCATTTTCGGTGGAAACACGCGTAATCACTTGCTCAGGCAGATCACGTCGTGGTTTAAGGAACATTTGACAACAAATTAAAAACTAATTATACGTATGACAAAACTTTTCAGACTTTTATTCGCTAATCTATTGTTCGCCCCCATGACACTTTGGGCAGCTGACGTTACCATCACCGTGCACAATGACGCCCCAACACAACGGCAGGAGTTGGTGGAGATAGACGCGGTTGAAGTGACGCGACGGTTGGGTGTTGACAATGGCACGCCCTTCATTGTAAGAAACCAAATGGGGCAAGAGGAGACTTACCAAATAACGCATGACGGCAAATTGCTTATCGACGCGGCGGTGAAACCTTGTGGCCAAACTGTGTTTACGGTAAGCGTGGGGCACCCAGCCCCTATGCGCAGATGGGTGGAAGGTAAATTATACACCATGCGCGAGGATGACATAGGGTGGGAGAACGACCGTGGCATGTATCGTGTTTATGGTCCCGCGTTGCAACGCACGGGCGAGAAAAGCTATGGCATAGACGTGTGGACCAAGAATAGCAAGGATCTGCAAATGTCTGATCGTTACTATAAAAACCTTGAGGGCTTTATTGCGGGAAATGAGAAACCCACTAATGACAAGAAGAAATGGGAAAGTCGCTTGCGAACATCTTTCCATCTTGACCATGGTGACGGTCTCGACTGCTACGCCGTGGGACCTACACTCGGGTGTGGCGCGCCAGCGTTGATGGTCAATAATGACCTATTGATGCCATATTGTTATAAGACATATAAAATATTGGACAATGGACCGTTAAGGTTTACCGTGGAGCTTGTCTTTAACCCGACAAGGGTAAAAAACGACCCAAACGTGGTAGAACATCGCATCATCAGTCTTGACAAGGGCTCCAATTTCAATAAAATGATCGTGTGGTATGAGGGTTTGAGCGAGCCGTGCGACTTGGCCGCTGGCGTAGTGATACATTCGGCAGACACGAAGAGTGTTGTCTTGGGTAAGAACTTTGTGCAATATGCCGACCCCACTGACCAGCCTGACAAGTATGGGTTCCAGCTCTACGTGGCGGCCCTTTTCCCGTATGGCGCACAAACTCGGATGTTACGTTATGGTGGGCATGATGATGGCATCGCCGGGCATGCTGTCGGCGTGAAAAAAGCATTGAAGAACAAAGAACGGTACACTTACTATTTTGGCAGTGCGTGGAGCAAATACGATGTGAGATGTCAGGAAGAGTGGCAGGTACGTATAGACCATTACATGAAGGCCTTGGAGAGACCGTTGGTGGCTGTCATTCAGTAAGTGTGACGGTGCGACTGTGCTGGCGATATTACTTGAAAGCTCAGGCTATACGGCCGATCGCCAGTGTGCGTATGCGTGCGTATAGGATAGTTTGTCGCTAAGTGGCTACTATGTCAAGATAGCACAAGGGCTACTTTCAGTATAGAAAGTAGCCCTTGTGCCATTTGTTGGGCCGATCATGGCAAACGATGTTGAGATTACTCCTCTATCATACCAATTTCCTTCCATTGTTTAATAACGGCCTCGGCGTCTTGCATGGCTTTCTCCTCGGGCAATGGTGTGTTATCGTCAATTTGATATTCGTCCATTAATATGCGTGCGAGGTCTTTTGCCGTGAATGCTTTTCCTTGTATTTTTTCCCATAGCAACGCGCTACTTTCGTTCATGCTGATAATCTCAGTGAAATCCAAGTTTTCCTTTCCTTCTGCCATTACCAAGAGTTGTCCGCACACATTGCGGATATTAAAGCCTTTTTTAATTCTCATATTTTCTTGTTATTTTTATTGTTCATATTGCCCCGAAAATGGGTATCCATATTTTTTTGTATACTCCTATGAGATAACGCCTGATGGGAAACAGCTTGGTCCACGCCCATGAGTATATTTTCCATTTACGCCCATCGGTACGGTCCAAGGTTTCGCGACCTTTGCGATAGAAGCCTATAGCTACGGCTTTTACGTCTTTGACATGGCACTTTTCCACGCCGATGTTTCCGTCTCCGCGTAGCGTGACAATGCCATCGCTTATTTTAATGATGCGATGCAGCACATATCTTCTGGGCGAAACCTCTGCCAAAACAACATCACCTACTTGGGGGTTGGTGGCCTTTTTTAATACCGCCTTGTCACGTTGGCTCTCCAAAAACGGACGCATGCTTACTCCTTTGGGGGTGATAGTGATCGTGTGCCCCTCGTCCATTATTTTCACCAACTCTGGTATCAATAGAGAGTTCGGAAATGATATGGTTTTGATATTCTGCGTATTGTGGTTCTCTGTAGGGTGCATTGAATCGTTTTCTATGTCAATGTCATGTCTCATTCCACTCTTATAGCCTTGTTACAAACTTCCGCAGCCTCTCGATTGGGCAAGCAATGCAATGTGTATATGCCTGTGGTTTCCAGCAATTTTGTAATGGTGTCGCACGAATGATGATAGATGTCAACATCCCATTTCATGGACGAGCAGGCGGGAAGAAGGGTTATAAACGCTTGGATAGGAGCCAAAGGCTCAACAGAGTTGGCTTTGGCACGGTCTATTTGGGTGATGGCGCCGAGCTTGGCTTTGGTGTTGCGATAGCATGGGGTCTTGCCACTCCATGGACTTCCGTAGATGTACGCTTGATTGTCTATGATCCTGACAATGGGGGAGTCGTCGTTCATCAGGTCGCATCCGGGCAGGAATCGTAGCCACATGCTCACTTGCGTGGACTTTCCTGTGCCGCTTTTGGCAATGAAAGCATAGCCGTATCCGTTTTGTCTCACTAACGAGGCGTGCATGAGAACCGTTTGAAACCTGCTACTCGAAAAGGCGAACACAAGCATCAGAGCGTTGTTAATGCCAAAACGACGCATATTAAAATTGCCATTGAGGGCACACTGGCAATGGTCGAAATTCTTATTAGTGATGAGCAGGCAACAGTCTTTTTTTTGGATGTCTTTGACAATATATTGGTATCCTCCGTCATTCAGAAGGTCTACGATGGTATCGCCGTTGCCGGTGTCGAAAGTTTTGATTGGCTCGCGTTCTTGTTTTGGACGCGGTCGCAAGTCATCGTCGACGACCAGCTCGAAGAGAGGATCGTCGTTGCCTATCCGGTCTATTTGGAATGGTATCAACGATGGGATTAAATGCAACCCATTTTCATAAGCGCCATCCTTCTTTTCACCACTTGATTTGAATACTATACGGATATTGAAGTCTGCAACACGAAAATAGTATGTTTTAGAATTTTCCATGTCTGCCTATCTGCCGTTTTCGTTGGTGTATTGCTCGGTTGGCGCAATGGCGCTGTATTTGAAATCGGACAATTTTAGGTACTTGATATTAAACTTGGCGCCCTCCAAGTATCTCTTGCGAAGTGTTAAATATTTCTTCTCCGCTTCTTTGCGTGTGAAAGCAAAGGACGTGACGCAAGTGGCATTGGGAAATCCCGTTTGTTCCAAATAATCCCGAAGTTGGTAGGAATAGCTGTTTCGGCTGTAAAGAAACTTGGTCTTTGAGTCGATGTAAGCGGAGTCTACTTGTTGAACTTCGGTAAAATACACCGTGGAATCGTTAAATGAAGTCGCGAAGCCAAACATATAAATGGTTTTACGTTTGTTGGCAGCGGACAGCGCTATGGTGCATGACACCATGACTAAGCAGAGTAGAAGTCTTTTTATTTTCATCTTTTTGATCATGTTTCGATGATTGAATGGTTGGATTTTCTAAATATATTATTAGCTTTTTTAATATGGCTTGCCTTGAGCAATGTTTTGTAAAGACAATTATTTGGTATATTTATCAATTAGTTTTTGCGCCCTGCTATCGCCCAATTCATGCGCTTTTTGCAGTGCTTTCAAGCCTTCCATGCGTTTGGATTGCTCGCATAACGCGATGCCTTTGATGATATAAAGGTCTGTGTATTCTTGCGCTATGGCCAATCCCATGTCGCATGTCCTCACAGCATCTTCAAGTTTGTTTACTTGCAATTGCAAGTTTCCCATCTCGGCATAGTACGTGGGCTCGGTGCGATTGAGTACGATGGCGTGCGCGATGTCGTTGAGTGCGAGCTGGTATTGTCGCAACTTCATCTCGCATTTGAACTTTGTGTAGTAGAAGTCGTGTGTGCCACGATAGTTCACCAATGTGTCGTAAGTCAGATAATCGGCAAACGCTTTGCGATACTCTCCGGCGTTGTCGTAATATCTGCCTCGCGCCAAGACATAAGGTGCCGCTGCCGGTCCTTTGGCTATTGTGGCCGCGGAGTCGAGTAATGATATAATTTCGGTCTTGGGAGCGTTTAGTGCCATCTTGCATTGCGCGGCCTCATAATACACCTCCCCGTTCTTCCCGAGCGGTGTTTTTTGCAATGCAGAGTATATGTCTAATGCTTTTTGGTAGTCACCCTCGGCATACAATATTTGCGCTTGAAGGTGTCGGTATATTGGCTGTGGGTTTATCTCGTAGGCTTTTTGGGCCAATTGTATCGCGCGACTGAAGCTCCATTGAGTGTAGGTGGTGTCCGTTTTGAATGCCACGGCGCGGAACATGGCCTGAGCGTAGTCGCAGTATGCTTGATCCTTCTGGGCCGCGTTTTTCAGTGATAGCATGAGAATGTCGTCCGCCTTGGCTAATTCTCGTTGTTGGATTAGGCGTGTGGCACGAGTTTGGTAACCCACGTGGGAAGTGGGAAAAAGGTTGATAAAATCTGTAATATAAGCCTCGTAGCGTGCGCTGTCACCTTGTTGAGCCGCCATCATTAGCATTAGCATGGCTTGTTGCTCGTCTGTGGGGAGTGCGGGACGAATGCCTGTGGCTTGCATGGAACGGTCGTTGAGAGATAGCCCATTGGTCTTAAACGTGTTGATAATGCGCACGTCTGTAACGAAAGCTTGACCACCGTTTTTGTGTCGTTGCATGATACCCATGAGCTGTCCGTTGACGTTGACGATAGGGTTTCCAAGGTCTGTGTTTGAGATGTCAATATCCTTGAAAATATAATAATTGTTTGAGGTCATGAATTTTTCGACCTTCTCGGGCTTTATTAGCTTGATGGGCGCTTTCTTGATGTCATATCCTACCAAGTACGCCGAGGTGGCCGGGACGTCTGTGGTGATGGTTGGCAGCCCTGCGTTGTTTATGTTTTTTACTCTGAATTGGCAGATGTCATACAGTTCCGACACGCCTAAGATTACGTCCACCTCGTGCGAACGACCTTGCGCGTCTACCACGACGGCACGCTTGGCGCCGTCGAATAGGTTCCACATGGCGATGCCCTCACCCGCTTTCCCGGTGAAAACACCGTAGCCAGAGCCGTGGATGGAGCCATCGTCCTTGAACGTAGTGACGGAAAAAACGCTTTTTGCCGCTCGCTTTACGGCTGCCGGCTGGCTCCAAGCCATTGTGGCTTGCCCTATGAGGAGGGAGAAAAATAGGATAAATATGGTAGTCTTTCTCATTGATTTAAAATTTTGATAGATGAAGTTGGTGGCATGGAAACTTTAGTTTTACGTGTTGCCCACAGTGTGGGGGGTGTCTTGGCATGCCTGCCTGGCGGTTTCCGAACCATTGCGAAGCAAGGCTCGCGCGTTCTCCATGGCAGCCTTCGACACATCGCTTCCGCTTAACATTTGGGCCAACTCTATGGTGCGCTCGTCTTCGTTGAGCTGCCTCATGTGGCTGACGGTGCCCCGCGGCGAGTCTGTCTTGCTCACCTTGTAGTGTACATTGCCTAACGCTGCGATCTGCGGCAGGTGCGTGATGGATATGACCTGCCGGTTATTGTTGCCCATCTCGCGCATGATGCGTGCCATTTTCTCCGCGATTCGGCCGCTCACGCCAGTGTCTATCTCGTCGAAAATGATGGTCGGCAATTTCACGGCTCCGCTGATCATTGCTTTAAGTGATAGCATAATGCGCGCGATCTCGCCGCCCGACGCCACTTGCGATATAGGCTGGAGCGACTCGCTGCCGTTAGCGTTGAACAAGAAAGAGACGCTGTCCGCGCCCATGGGCGACAATGCTTTGCGCTCAAATTTGATGGCAAATTTGACATTCGGAATACCCAATGGCGCTAACCTTGCTTTCATCTCACGCTCCACCAAGGCAGCCGCTTCCTTGCGGGCTTTGGTCAATTTGTCGGCTTCGGCCACGCACTGGCGATGCGTGTCGTCCATCTTCTTTTTGAGTTCTTGCAGTCTTTCCGTTCCGTTTTCAATGCCATCAAGCTCTGAGAGTAAATCGTCGCGCTTCTTGATAAGCTCCTCCACCGTATCCGTGTGAAACTTTCGCTCTAATGAGTATATCAAGTCTATGCGCTCCGTGAGGCTTTGTAGCAATTGTGGATCATAGCTTATATTGTCGGTTCGAGTCTCAATCTCCCCCGCGATGTCTTTCAATTCGATGTAAGCCGAGTTCAGGCGCGTGGTGAGCTCGTCCAAGCCATCGCACAAGTTGGCAATTTTTTCCAGCTCGTCAATGCCCTTTCGTAGTTGGTCCAAGGCTCCCACCGTCTCGTCTGACAGGCAATTGAACGCCGTGTAAAGCCCAGTCTTGATGTCTTCGGCGTGGGTGAGCGTTTTTATTTGTCGTTCCGTCTCCTCTTGCTCGCCTTGGGATAGCTTCGCGTTGTCCAGTTCGGTGTATTGAAATCTCAAGAACTCCTCGTTCTCTTGGTTCTGTTTGTAGCTGTCCTCAAAACTTTTATAGGCCTCTTGGGCATGGCGATAGTCGTCAAAAGCTTTGCGGTACGCTCCCATGATTTTGCCGTCTTTGGCCATGATGTCCACCACGTTGAGTTGGAAATCGGACTTTTGCAGTAGTAAACTTTGGTGCTGGCTGTGTATGTCTATGAGCTGCTCGCCCAGCTCTCGCATGGTGTTGAGCGACACGGGAGTGTCGTTTATGAATGCCCTGCTCTTGCCGTTGGAGTTCACTTCGCGCCTGACGATACAGTCTTGAGGCTCAAAGTCTATGTCGTTTTCGTTAAAGAAACTTTCCATGTTGTAATTTGACAAGTCGAAATGCGCTTCTACCACACATTTGTCTTTGCCGGCCTTGATCTGCTTGCAGTCTGCCCGTTGGCCCAACAAGAGGTGTAGCGCTCCGAGAATGATGCTCTTGCCAGCGCCCGTCTCGCCAGTGATGACAGAGAACCCTTGGTGCAAGTCGATATCCAATTGGTCTATCAGGGTGAAATTTTTGACGTGAAGTTGTTTCAGCATGAGCTTTATTGCTTGATTGTTTCCCACGCGTTGTTTTGGGAAGGGTTGATGGAAAAGAGAATGTCGTATACCGTTTCTTTCTCCTTGGGCGTTCCTTTACTTTTGTAAATATTGGCTATCTCGTCTCGCTTATAGTCTGTCCATATCTGTGGCAACATGCTTGTGGGCCGCTGTTCGTGGCATTTTTTCAGTCCGTTCTCTATGGCTGTGGTTATCTCCGTACGCCCTCGGGCGGCGTTGTTGGCCATCTCGTCCAACCCCTTGCGATAGTAATCGTATTGCAACTGTCTGAAGGGTGTCATGGCTTGGTCAAGGTAATCGTTGATGATAGCAAATCTGTTTCGGTCGCTGTCAAACGATTTCCACCCCGTAAACTCAAGGCTTTGTGCGTTGTTGGCCACGTTCATGCACCGTTGCAACACGCTCTCTCCGCCCCGTGGCGCAAAACTATCAAGGTTTATGCCGATGAAGAGGTATGCGTAGTAGGCCATGAGCGCGGTGAGCTGGTTGTCCACCGCTTGCTCGTTCCAGTTTAGTTGGTCAAACTGGTTGAACTTGAAGTTGAAGTCGTTATCTGTTATTTGAAACAGCGTTGTGGTGTACGAGGCGTTGTACACTGGGCGATTGGCTTGGATAAGAGCTTTGCATGTAAACACGCCTGTGGCTTGGTCGTATTTGGTCACGGTGATGTTAAAACTGCAATTGATGCGCTCTCTTTTTTGAAATTTAAGGTTAGTCCACTGTCTATCATTCACAAACTGCTCGAGTGTTTGTCGCAAATTGTCAAAAACCGAAGCGTCAGTGCCCTGTATCTGGTTATGGTTGACCAGAATTTTTGCGTTTAGTTCTTGGGCTGTCGTAGTGAGTACGGCGAGCGAGCAGCAACACATGGAGAGCAGATGGCGTATGGACATATTGGCAAAAGTCTTTTTTTAAGCCTGCATGTTGAGCTTGGCCTCACGCAGTTGGATGCGTGTGAGCGCTTGCTTGGTATTCAAGGTGAAATTGGCTGAGAGCATCCAACTGCAAAAACCTGGATCTTTTCGCACTACCTCTATCACGGGTGTGCCCTTGTATTTGCCAAAGTTGAACACCTCTTGTTTCTTTGGTTTGCCTTTGTCATCAAGCAGGGGATTGCCTTGTGCGTCGGTCATTTCTTGCCAAATGATTCGTCCTGCGAAGTCAACGTTATCGTTCATGGCAGAGAAATCGGCAAGCGTGTCCATGTCGTTTGCCAATGTTTTTTCAGGGTCGACTGGTTTTTCAGGATTGTACCTGTCCATTTGCCCCTGCAACACGCGATATGTAGCCTCGGCGTCCTCATCGGCGCGGTGGGCTTGGAAGTCGTCTTCCATCTTGCGCCCAGTGTAGTATCGATACGCGGCCGCGAGGTTTCGCGGCTCCATTTTGTGAAAGATGTTTTGTGCGTCGATAAGCCGGCATTTCGTGAAATCAAAATCGATGCCTGCTCTCAAAAACTCCTCGGCCAACATGGGTATGTCGAAACGGTTGGAGTTGAAGCCCGCGAAGTCGCATCCCACGAATGTGTCGCAGAGCTTTTTGCCTATCTGCTTGAACGTGGGTGCATCTTTCACCATCTCGTCCGTGATGTGTGTCAACTCTTGTACAGTGGGCGGAATGCTTTTCTCCGGGTTCACGAAGATGCTCTTTCGCTCCTCGTCGCCATTGGGTTTTACTTTGATATACGATATCTGAATGATTCGATCTGTGGCCAAGTCCAATCCCGTGGTCTCCAAATCGAACACTATCAGTGGTTTTGTGAGGTTTAGTTTCATTTTCTTTTTCAATCGTTGAGCAATAGCGGCATGATGAGCATGAGCAAGTCTTCGCCCTCAGCCTGAGTGCCTGGCAGTATCACGCCAGCTCTGCTTGGATCTCCGAGTTGCATCTTTATCTCGTCAGAGTCGAGCGAGTTGAGTATCTCCATGAGGAAGTCTCCTCGGAAACCTATCTGTAAGGGTTGCCCACTGTATTCGCATACGATTTGCTCTTTGGCTTTCGTGGCAAAGTCGATATCTTCTGACGATACCTCAAGACAACCTGCGTCGAGTTTGAGACGCACCAACTGGCTACTCATGCTGGCAAATGGCAGCACTCTCTTGATAGCGCTTTGCAGAGCCCTTCGGTCTATTATAAGCTCGTTGGGGTTTACCGTGGGGATAGCGGCGTTGTAGTTGGGGAAAGTTCCTTCCAAAAGCCGGCAAACGAGCACGCCCTCTGAATAGGAGATTTCTGCCGATTGGTTGTTAAATTTTATCACCACGTCTCCTTGTTCTTTAGCCAAGCTGTTCTTGAGAAGTGTGGCGGGTTTTTTAGGCAGGATAAGCGAGATGGGCGCCTCGCTCTTCAGTCCGTAATGCCTACAACGCACTAATTTATGGCCGTCGCTTGCTACAAAAGCTAAATAGTCTGGTGTCATGTCGAGAAGTATGCCATTCATCACAGGGCGGATCTCGTTGTTGTCTGTGGCGAAGAGTGTGCGAGATATGCTCTCGTACATCACGTCGGCGCTAATGGTTATTGCATGAACGTCTCCCTCGAGCGGTTTTGCTTGGGGATATTCCTGTGCGTTTTGTGCCACGAATTGGTATTGCCCGTTTTGGTATTCCACGGTCACCTCGAACGACTCGAGATTTACCTCGAACGTCAGGGGCTGCTCTGGCAGCTCTTTCACGGCGTCGAGAATGGTGTGACTTGGGATGGCAAAGCTGCCTTCTGAGCTGGCGTTGTCCAATTGCAATGTGCTCTGCATCATGTTCTCACTGTCGGATGCGGTGATGGTGAGTTGCTCATTGTGAACTTGAAACAAGAAACTCTCAAGGATGGGGAGAGAGTTTTTATTATTAATGACCTTGGAAAGCGTTTGCAGGCGACTGTTGAGCGCAGTGCTGGATAATGTAAATCTCATGTCTATTAATAGTTAGTTATATTTAATGACAAAGTTAATAAAAAAACAGATAATGGCGAGATACTATCGCATATTTTTCTTGTTTTTTGTTTTTTATGACGCGTTTGTTTGCTATTTCTTAATATTTTGATTAATTTCGCATACCGTAATCACTTAGTAAACATATCTAAATTACACATAACATGTCATTACAAGGAATAGAAGTAGAGGGAGTTATCATCAAGGAATACCCTGCCAAGGAAGGCGTTTCCAGTCGTACTGGTAACCCTTGGAAGTCGCAAGAGTTTGTCATTCAGACCAAAGACCAGTATCCACGCACTTGTCTTTTCAGAGTGTTTGGCGCTGACAAGATAGAACAATTTAATATCCATCAGGGTGATAACGTGCGTGTATGGATAGACATCAACGCTCGTGCATGGCAAGATCGTTACTTCAATGATATCAGTGTTTTTCGGGTGGATCATGTTAACGCTGACGCTTCCACGGCTCAAGCGCAACCTGTCGCTCAGCCTGCGCAGCCACTTGACAATGCTCCGAGCAATGTTCCGGCCGACAATATTGGTGGCGAGAGCAGCGATGATCTGCCCTTCTAATACCTGAAACTATATCTGTCAAGTGGAACTTACGATTGGTTGATCGTGGGTTCCACTTGTTGTTTTTGGCGAAAAATGATCATTGGAATAATTATAGTATATTGAAACTTTTTGTCACGGCAAATAAAAGGGGCATGATGTTTCGGAGCATGTGCCAGCCTTTCTATTTGTAGATGGTACTAATAATTGTTACCGTGTATCATCATTATAGGGGGCAAGAACTGTGTTTTAGCATCTCTTGGTATCTTTTGGGTTCAAATAGCGAGCTCGTTTGGTTTTTATTGCATGTTACAATTACTCGCCCTTTTTCCTAATAAAAGTAAAATTTAAATCACAAAAACTGAGGGGTTGTTTTCGATCGTTTTAGCGTGAAAAATCTTTTTTTTTCTTTTTATCTTTTTCTTTTTTCTTTCTCTGTTCAGCTGGCGATTTGCCATTAATATCTTACCATGTGGCGTAAGAGTGCTAAAACCGTTGCGATTAAAGTCTCAACGCAGCGCGATTGAGTATTAATCGGCGCGCGATTGGGTATTAAAGGCAAAGCCCTCAAGGCTTTTTAGGCTTGTGCCTGTGTCTTTTTCTTTGTAATAATATGATTATTAAGCATTTGTCGAAGTGGCTGCATTTTGGCTGTATTTTGGCCGAGTGTTTCTCGATTTGTGTATACGGCCATTATTTAGCGGCTTTTGTCAGATAAATTCAATTATTTTTTCGTCCTTGTAATCAGTTGAGATCACACATCGTTCGTGGGTTGTTTCGATGCCGAACTCTCGCGCGGCTCATGGTGGCGCGTATTTTTATGGTTTTTACCTCGTCATTCTCATCAGTAGAATGTGGTGCCAAGGCCAGTGCGTTGGCACCTGTGACAAGCCACGGCAAGGCATGGCGCGGATCGTGCCTTGTGTTAATTGGTGTTTGAGAAGAATAGAAATGTGTGGTACAAAAACGCGTTGCTTGTCAATCTTCGCGCATTGTTTCTAATGGCGTGACCTGTCGTTTTGTTGGGCAAGTCATCGTCGAGTCTCTCGCTCGGTGATGTATCCGTGTCGATAGGCGTAAAGCAGTTCTTCGAGGTCGGCTATTTGCGATCGCAGCTCGGTGCCAATATCAGTGTCGTCTACCAGCATGCGATTGGACGACATCTCTACTATTTGCGTGGTCGACTTGATGTCAGAGCCCCTCAAAATGGCATCTTTGGCGCTGGTAAAAGGCTCATGTTGCACCAGTTGGAAGCCGCGGCTGTGGTAGATAAGCGTGTACCCGGCAATGCCAGTCTCTTTGTGATAGGCCTGCGAGAAGCCTCCGTCTATCACCATTAGCTTGCCGTTGGCCTTGATAGGTTTCTCCCCATCGCGCGCATGGACAGGCACATGGCCGTTTATGATGTGTCGATTAGGCTCCTTGACACCAAAGGCATCGAGTATGTAGTCACATATTTTCTCGTCCTCTCTAAATTTGAAGTAATTGCCTTTCGGCTCGGTATGCGCCTCTTTCTCTTTGATGAAATAGCGCTCGAAGGTAGTCATTTTGGCTTTGTCGAATAGTGGGCTGTTCGGCCCGCACCATAGATAGTGGAAAAAGTCGATGGCGTACGTTTTGTCCATGTTGGTGGAGTCGTTTTGGAAGGCTGTGCGAACGAGCTGTCCGATACCTTTCATTAGCTTAAGGCCAGCACGTTTACAGCCCGGGAAAATTTCCACCTCTTTGAGCGTGCCATTGTCGTTGAGGGGTATGGAAGCGTGGTATAACAGGTTGTTGTTGTAGATGCCATACATACATCCGTGGTTAAGGAGTGTGCGTATGTGTTTTTGCAGTTTCTCGCATACAGAGAAACTGTGGTGCAATTTCTCGATGAGTTCTTGCTCCTCTGCCGACAGTTTATTTGGATTTTTTGGATCTATGGTAGGAAAGTTACAGCTGGTAAGTTGGTAGGTTTTGCCGTAGAGGTCTATGGTTCCATTCTTGAAATCGACATGCTCGAATAGTTTTCTGTCTTGCATGCCCCATTCGGGGTGGTCGTCATAGAGTTTGGCTTCGAGCTTAAAAGATAGCACGGATATGGCCTTGTGCATTTGGGCAATGAGCCGTTTGGTTTTAGAGTCTATGCGGGTGTCATGGTCAGCTATACGCGGTGCGAACTCGGCGCATGGGTCATTGCCGTATGTTTCCATGGCAAAGGTGGCCAATGGCAAGAGGTTGATGCCGTAGCCGTCTTCGAGTGTGGTGAGATTGGCGTAGCGTAGCGACAGCCGAAGCACTGTGCAGATACATGCGTTGTTGCCCGCTGCAGCCCCCATCCATACAATGTCGTGATTGCCCCATGTGATGTCCCAGTTGTGATAATGGTCGAGAATGTCCATGATTTTGTGTGCTCCGGGCCCTCGGTCATACACGTCGCCAAGTATATGCAGCTGGTCTATAGCCAAACGCTGTATTACATTGGATATGGCAATGATAAAGTCGTCTGCCCGACCAGTGTCTATGATGGTGTCTATGATGACGTTGATATATGCGGCCTTATTAACGTCTTCGGATCGCTCGTCAAGCAATTCTTGGATGATGTAAGAAAAATCTTTGGGTAGAGACTTGCGTACTTTGGAGCGTGTGTACTTGCTCGACACTGTGCGACAAACAGCTACCAAACGGTGAATGGTGATGTGGTACCAGTCGTTGATGTCTCGCTCGGTGTCTTTCACGAGCTCTAATTTTTGCTCTGGGTAATAGATGAGTGTGCATAGCTCGCGTTTCTCGGTCTCACGCAGGGAGATGCCGAATAGTTCATTGACCTTGCGCTTGATGTTTCCGGAGGCGTTTTTCAATACGTGTTGAAAGGCTTGGTACTCTCCGTGTAAGTCGGCCAAGAAGTGTTCGGTGGCTTTGGGTAGGTGCAGTATAGCCTGAAGGTTGATGATCTCGGTGCTGGCCTCTGCCACGGTGGGGAAAGATTTGGATAGAAGGCGCAGATAGCGCATATCTTTCTCAATGTCGTATTTGTTTTCCATATCTCATGTATAAAGTGTCTGGTTTGTTATGAACGTTTGTTGCCAATGCTTGGCCAAGTATTGAATTTGGTGAGTTTTATTTGCATATTTTTGCGTTGCTTGTCGTCTTTGGCCACAAAAGGCATAAAACCTTCGGAGAGACGCATCACGTTTTGCAAGACGACCATAAGTCGGGCGGCAAAATCCTCAATGCCCAATGTTTTGACAAGCTCTTTTAATCGGTCTTCGTCCATGTCATAGAAGCGCAATGTAGTGTATACATTGGCTACATGGAGTAGGGGTGCGGAGTGGTTCTCCATCTCGTGTTTGAGATTTAATAGTTGAACGCACAGCAGTCGCTCATTGGTCTCTGTGGCTTTGATATTATCGTCGAGACGTCCTTTTGTTATCATCCCGCGAAAGCAGAGTCGCTCGTTTGGCAGATCGCCATCGGGATAGGAGCGTGCGATGCAAAACCTGTCTATATTATCAATAACGACGTTAGGCTCCGAGAATTGTATGCGTTGCAACCCTTTTTTGATAATATTTGTAACATGTTCGTCGTTAGCGTAAATCATGATGCGACGCCAATCGGTAGGTGAAAGTTGTGTGAGAGTATCTTGTAGCGATTTGATATGTTGCTCGTCGAAGAGCGTGTCTTTGTCCAATCCAATTTGTAACAAGTGGCCGATGGCTTGGCATGATGCTTGCGATAGCAACAGCTGGGCGTTGGTGTCGAGTGTCTTTTGATAGAGTTTGAGCATAGCAGAGGCCATGTCGGCGAAGGGTAACTGGTTGGTCAACACGGGGTTCATGATGAGCGTAAAGCGTTGGTTCCATGCCAATTGTGCGAAAGTGTCGCATTCCAGCTTGCTGCATAGGTGTATGGCAGAGGCTTGTTGTGTGACTTTTCGCTGCAAAGCGTATCGGCGCGATAGCTTGCGTTTGTTGATAATCCATGGTTGCAGTCCGCCTAACAAAGTGTAGACGGTGGGTATGTGATGGTCGTAGGCTTTGTCAAGGAGGTTGATAGACGATGTACTCCAGCATCCAAAAACATGCACAAGAGAATAAGATGTAAGTTTTTCGGTGTTCGGTATATGAGTGGACGTGTACAAGTCGATGTCCGCGAGTGGTTCCAATTCAGAGGCAAGACGTGTCACAAGCTCGTGGTGAATGTCGTTTGTATCGGCTTGTGAGGGCAAGAATAAGAGTATTTTAAGTCGTTGCATGACATTTATAACTTGTGGGTGGTAAAGTCGTTCTTGTCTGCCATTCGATAGCGCAGTTTGTATTGCAGCCGTCTGAAAGCTAATGTGTATTCAAAAAAAAGTGCTTTTAGCGGCGAGATACTCTCTTCGAAATCTGTCAAGGCGCGGCGCGCGAATAAGCCTCTAAGAGTTAAACCTATGAGAAAAGCCCCCACGGCGGTGCCTAATAACGGCCAGTTGTCGCGAAAGGCGGCGTATATAGCGACAATCACGCATAACAGGTTAGAGAGGTGTAAGGTAGTATGGTCCATGATGAAAAGCAGTTGTTGCCATGCCCTTCGGTTAAGATACGAGATCGATGCCAATAAGTAGAGGTGTTTGTTGAGAAAGGTTTTGTCAGTGGGGGCGTCTTCCACAATCCACGCATCAGACGATATTTCAAGCGCTGCGCAATTTTTTCGCGCGTATTTGTTAACCAAAAAGTCATATTCTCCACGCATTAAATGCAGGTTTCCAAGAAATCCATCTTGCTCCATGAAGTCTTTCTTGCGCATTAACAGATTGTAACCGTTGGTACGAAAGGGCATTCCTTTGGCTGTGGCGCGCATGAGATAATGCGACTCGTACATGCGTTCGAAGCGTCGAAAGGATGGCGTGGCCCTGTCGTAGGCAGTGTATCCAATGACAAGATTGATGTCTTGCGTGCAGTGTCGAGCCATCAACGTGAGCCATTGTGCGGACGCTGGGCGGCAGGATAGCTCCGTGAAGAGCACCCAATCATATTTGGCAGCCTTGACGCCAAGCGTCATGGCGAGTTTCTTTTTGCTGACGTATCTGTAAGTTTTGGGTATGTACGTGATGTAGATATCTGTTTGGGCATCCTTGTTTTTCGTCTCGTTGACGATATTTGCAACAAGGCTTTCCGTGTCGTGATCTCCTTGTTCTATGACAATAACCACTTGATAGGCAGTGGGGAAAGTCTGGCTTAAGAACGCCGGCAGATTTTTTTTGAGTTGGCTTATGTCGTCGAGTGGCGTGAGTATTAGCGACACGGACGGTATCGCGGAGGCTTGGTCCGTACCGGTGTATTTGTCATACCGCTTTTTGCTAAATCTAAAAAAAGGATTGAGCAGCGCCGAGGCAATGGACAAAAGTAATAGCACTATGCTTGAAATAATCGTGAAAAGATCAATGGATAATGCGTTCATAATTGAAATTCCTTGTTGACAAACAGGGTCGTCTGATGTATATGCTGGTGGCAAAGGTCTATGATGGTAGTGGCTTGTCATGGCCTTTCTATAGGCACCGGCGTAGCGAATGGCCACCAAAGCACTTTGTATCCATGCGCATTGGCGGCCTTACGCAGGCATTATATTGTTTGCCGTAATAGCGTGGTGTCGATAGTGATAGAATGGTATGTTTACATTCCGAAACACATCTGTGGGAAATGCTTCTTTCATGCTTATGCGATGTGTGGTAGCTTGTTAAAACAAGGTGTCGCTGAGGCTTTGCAGAGCTCGTTTCTTGTCGGCCTCTTTGATGAGGAAAGAAATGTTGTAGTTACTTCCGCCATAGCTTATCATTCGCACTGGAATGTCCTTCATGGCATCTGTGGCCAATGTTTCGAAGCCAACATTACCCCAGTCAAGGTCGCCCACCACGCATACTATGCACATATCCCTGTCCACGCTCACGGTGCCATATTTTTTCAGTTCGTCCACGATATGGTCCAGATGAGTGTCGTTGTCAATGCTCATTGAGACGCCAACCTCTGATGTTGTAATCATGTCTATGGGTGTCTGGTAGCTCTCGAAAATCTCAAACACCTTGCGCAGAAAACCTGTCGCCAGCAGCATGCGTGAAGATTTTATCTTGATAGCCGTGATATTGTCTTTTGCGGCGATGGCTTTTATCTTACCTTGGGCAAGCTCGTTGTTGATAATGGTGCCGTCTGCAGTTGGCTCCATAGTGTTTTTCAGTCTTACTGGAATGCCGGCGTACTTGGCGGGTTGCACGCAGGTGGGGTGCAATATCTTCGCTCCGAAATAGGCCAATTCTGCCGCTTCCTCGAAATTTAACTGCCTGATGGCCTCGGTATTGTCTACCACGCGCGGGTCGTTGTTGTGCATGCCGTCAATGTCTGTCCATATCTGGATTTCCTCTGCGGGTAGCGCCGCACCAACAAGCGAGGCCGTATAGTCTGAGCCTCCGCGTAGGAGATTGTCTATTTCGCCGTAAGCGTTGCGGCAAATAAAACCTTGTGTCATGTATATTTGGTAGCCTTCGTTCTGCCTCATCTCCGCTTTCAATTTATCTTTGATATACGGCAAGTCAGGTTCGGCGTTCTTGTCAGTGCGCATGAAGTCGAGTGCGTTGAGCAGAATAGCCTTGATACCAATTTCTTTCATATAGTTCACTACCATATTCGTGGATATAATCTCGCCCTGCGCCACGATGACTTTCTCCTCGAAACTGGTGAAAATGTCTTTGGTGAACGTTCGAAGGAACTCAAATTCCTTGTCCAAAAAATCCTTGGTAGCTTGCTTGTATTCGTCTGTCGAGTATAGCTCGTCAACGTGTTTGGCGTATTTTGTCTCAAGGTTGTTGATGATATCATTGGCACCTTCTGGATTTTTTTTGTAGAGATAGTCGCATATTTCCACAAGCGAATTGGTGGTGCCACTCATGGCGGAGAGCACTATGAACGTAGGTTCTCCGCTTGCTGTTACCAAGGAAGTCACGCTTTTCATGCGTTCCGGGCTTCCCACTGATGTGCCTCCAAATTTAAGTACCTTCATGTTCTCAGTTTTGATTATAGTGTCTGACGTGTTATTTTCGCTTTGTTTTGGGTGTTTAGGTTGAAAGACCTCTTTCCAACATGCTATTCGTCCACTTCTTCTTCGCTTATTTCCAAAGTGTTGTATTCTGTTGTTATATCAGAAATGATACTGTTTTCGCATTTGTAAACGATACCCCGAAAACGGTCAAGCATTGAGATGTTGTGCGTGGACATTACCACGGCGGTACCTTTTGTTGTGATATCTTTGAGCAATTTTACGATGTTAGTGGCCGTCTCGGGGTCGAGATTACCTGTTGGCTCGTCAGCGATAATCATCTTGGGACGATTTAACAGTGCCCGCGCGATGGCCACGCGCTGTTGCTCACCGCCCGAAAGCTCGTGTGGCATGCTGTCTTTTTTGTCTATCATGCCCACGGCGTTCAGCACTTCGTCTATACGCTGTATAATCTCTTCCTTGTTCTTCCAGCCCGTGGCTCGAAGCACGAAACGCAGGTTCTCAAATACCGAGCAGTCGTGCAGCAATTGGAAATCTTGAAAGATGATGCCCATTTCCTTTCTTAAGGCTGGCACCTCCTTGCGCTTTATATTTTTCAAATCTCGACCAAGAACCTCGGCTTTTTCGGTCTTTTCCTCCTCGATATCCAGTTCGCAATACATCGTTTTCAACAGCGAGCTCTTGCCAGATCCCACTTTTCCGATAATATATATGAACTCTCCCTCGTCGGCATGGAAGTTAACGTTTTTCAATATCAACTTGTCTTGTTGATATATGTTTACTTTTTGATAATCAATCAGCATGTCAATCTACCTTTATTTATAGCTTATTATGCAAAATTACATATTTTCTTTTAGAAACGTTCAGCAATGCGAGAAAATTGCATGACGTGTTTGCCGTGCGACAAGTATTGGTAGATATTGAGTTGGTATAATCTATTCGTGGATGGCTTATTTCTCTTCTTCGGCCTTGAGAATAATGGAAGTGGCGCCGATGGTGAAGAGCGTGCCATCCTCGATGACACGTTGCTCGCGGTCGCCCAATATCTCGTGGCTTACAAATGTGCCCGTGTTGCTTGGCCCGTCACGAAGTATGTATTTCAATTTTCCATTCTTGTCTCGACTCACGTTTATTACGCAATGGGTAATATCAATGCTCGGGTCGTCGGTCATAATGGGGCAATTGATACGGGTGTCTTTCATAAAGCGCCCGATAATGTTATTTCCCATGACAAGGGGAATGACTTGTTTGTAATGGAATACGTTTTCTATTACTAAAAGACATCCCACGCTTTCTTGTTTTGGCACAGTCTGTTCCGCCTCTGGTTCATGCTGCTTGATCATGTTTTTTTGCCTGATAGCAAATTTTTTTCCACAATTAGGGCACGCAAAAGCCAGTAGGTGTGCGTCGTTATAATTCTTGTTGTCAAAGGCGATAGGCTTTCCGCATTTTGGGCAATTAATTCGTTTCATGTCCAATTCAGTTTTTCATCACCCATGCCTCAGCAAACTCTTTGCTATCGTTGAGCTTGTTCAGCGCGTTGTATGCTTCGGTGTGTGTGTTGTACAATCCATATACCACCTTGTTATGACGCTTTTTTAACCACACTCGAGCGTCTTTAAATCCACGCTTTTGCAGGTCGCTCACGTAGGCGTATGCGTTTTTTTTGCTTACCTTGCTTGCAAGTACGATGGTGAAGCCCTCTTGTTTCGGTGGTTGTTGCGTGTTATTTGTTTTTGTCTCGAATGGCTTGTCAGGTTTTGTTTGTAGTCGTTTGATGTTTGCTTCCACCTGCTCTTGCCCTATGGTGACATCTTTGGGCGTGATGTATTCCAGCAACTTGGTGTTCACCTCAGCCGTTGTGAGCTGGCCGTTGTTGTTGGCCAAAGGCGCTGGGATAAGCAAAAAAGCGATAAAAGCAGCAAATCCAATAGCGACGTTTCGCCATATTATGGCGCTCCTGCTTGTGAGAGCGCCAGTTAGGGGGGCATTTTCTGCTGTCAAAGTTTCGTCTTGCGAAGTGTTTTCTGACGCAGTCGCCAACACCTCATCGTGGGTTGTGGCAGTAGCCGTCGTGAGTGCGGGGCGTTCTGATAGTGAGATGGTGTCAAACTCAAAATAGCTCAGCGCATAGAGCGATGGTGTCAATATACCGGCACTGCATGGATCAAACTCGTATGCTCCGTTACTGTTCAGTTTGAGAATGCCTATGTCGTTCAGCTCATATTGTCCCTCGAATTCAAGGTGTTGCCTAAGTTCTCTTACCTCGTCTGCGATGCGAGCCACAGCGTCTGGATAACTAATGTCATACACTTCTACATACGATTGGGCGAGGAGAGAGTCGTTGAGCGTGAGCTTTGGATTAAACCCAATGGTACGCATAGGCGGCAGAAAGGTGTTGTCTTTCTCGTCTTTGCGCGCTTCGACGTAATGTGCCGTGAAGCCTCCAAAGTTTGGAATGATAACACAATCGTTGTCAAGCAGAAGTATTTCAATATGTCTATTGAGTTCAATCATTGAATGCAAAGATAGCAAATTTAAATTAACGAGACAAGTCTTCAACGCCTAAAAGTAAAAAAGAATTTTTAAATGGGCTCTCAGAAATATGCATGCGGTTTTGTGACACATTGCTTAATGCTATCTGCTTATTGTAAAATGGATATAAATGGGTACGAAAGTCGTTTGGCATGGTTGCCTCTCACTTTCTTTTTACGTATGTAGCCGAGTGGATGTTGGCATTTTGAGTATTTCTTGTTGGCGACGCGATTAAAAAGTATTGACTAAAAAATATATTAAGGGAGTAATTCGTTTGATATTTCGTAAAATGTTGTATCTTTGCAATGGCGTATGCAATGACGCAAACAATGAAAAAGAAATATTTATTGTTCATAATGTGTGGCATGGCTCTTTTCTCTTGTCAGGAAAGAAAGGCCAAGCCCCAAGCGGTAGAAGAAGACCTGAAAGCCAAGCAGCTATTGCAAGGTATTTGGGTCAATGAGGATATTCAGGATGTGGCCTTTCGGGTGAAAGGCGATACCGTGTATTATCCTGACAGCACCATTCAGCCTGTTTATTTTCAGATTATTAAAGACACTTTTGTGCTTCATGGCTCTGTCGAGGCGCGCTATCCCATTATTCGCCAAACGGCCCATTTGTTTGTTTTTCGCAACCAGGCGGGCGAGGAGGTGTCGCTCATGCTGAGCTCTGACAGCGAGGATGCCGCCTTGTTTGCCGCCAACAGGCTCAAGTCGGTCAATCAAAACAAGCTCATTAAGCGCGACACTGTGGTGGCTTTTGGTGGTGAGCGTTACCACTGCTATGTGCAGGTAAACCCCACTTCATATAAGGTAGTGAAGAGTACGTATAATGATGACGATGTTCGCGTAGACCATTTTTATTATGATAATATCGTCAACCTGCATATATTTCATGGTTCGCGCAAGCTCTTCTCAAGCGATTTTCATAAAAAAGACTTTGCCGCCAAGGTGCCCGCCGACTTTTTAGGACAAGCCGTCTTGAGCGATTTGATATTCAAGCGTATAGACGAACGTGGCGTGCATTATATAGCCCAGCTTGCCATTCCCGACAGCATGAGTAGTTTCGAGGTGGAAGTGGTGGTGAGCTTCTCGGGGCGGATTAGCATGGAAGTGGATTGAAAAATGACAGCAGCCGTCGCTATTGTGCGACGGCTGCCTGTGTTTAGGTTTGCTCATAGCATGCCATGAGCACGCATGCCGTGAACGTGGAATTTATGATCATTCCAATATTTTGGTCATTGTCATGGCAGAGATGTAGCCATCGGGGTCGATGGTGGCCTTGATTCGGTAGCGCGCTTCTTTTTCTTTGTCCTTGTCCGTGCGCTCAATGCTCTGCAGAGCAGATACGCTCACTGTGTATTCGTAACGCTCGTCTCCTATCTCTTTCTTGTCAATCTTGTAGTCGTTGTTGAGGCGCCAGTTCATATTAATGATGTCGTCCTTGTATATCTTGCGCATAAAGGTGAGCACGTCAGCCTTGGTAGCGTCTGTTTTGCCCAAGAAGTTTGTGAGCAATGGCGTGACGGCATCTTCCAAACCACTCTCGTTGCGTGCGTTTACGCTTTGGAAAAATCTGCGCAAAGACTGTGTCACAATTGCCCTGTCTTCCTGCATTACGGTTTGGGTCTTTATTTTTTTCAAGGCTGCGTTGGCTTCGTCCACATGCTCGCCGTTGGCATGTTGTGCCAAATAAAGCTGCACGGCCTCGAGCGTATTTTCGTTGGAGGCATCTGCCCAGTCTATGGAGTCTATCTTGTGGCGTGCCTCTTGCGCATGCTCTGAGTCAGGATGTTTGGCTAAATAGTCTTGCAGAGCAAACTTCGATCCGCTCACCAAGGCGTTAGACCAATCGCTGTCTTGCCGTTTCAAAAATTCCATTCGTGCCATTACCGAGTCACGATGCTCCGCAGGCGCGTCCAAATTGTTGTTTAGATAAGTTTGCAACACCAAAGGGTCGTCACTTTTCATGGCAAAGGCATAATCGTTCATCTCTTTTTCTTTCTTGGTGTTGTTGTAGAAGTAGAAGCATACGCCGCAAAGTGCCACGGCTATGATCAGGCTGATGATGACAGGTCCGGCGATGCTTTTTTTTCGTTTTTGGGGTTGCTGCTTTGAACTGATAGATGATGAGTGGTTTATCGGTGGTACCGGTATTTGTACTGTTGGAATGTCTGCCTGCTGTTTAGTTTCCTTTTCATTTTGCGTTAGTTCGGCAGTGTTGTCATTGCTTATCTGAAAAGATAGGGGCGTATGGTGATGACAATTGGGGCACGACTCCTGATTGTTGAAATACACTTCGCCGCACTGTGCGCACTTGATAACCTTGCCTGCGATTTCCACGCCGCAGTTGGGGCACGTTGGTGCCTTATCGCTGATTTGTCGTCCACATTCCGGACATTTAATAATAGCCATGTTGCCTTGTTTGTTTCTATTGTTGTTTTTAGATTGAATTATATGTTGCCAGCATGTTTTTATTTGTGCCTGAACCTGATGTCGCGCAGGTTATAATCGCCCATAAATCTGCTTTTATCCACATAGCCACTGATGCCGTCAAGCCGTCCCTTACCAGTGTATTGCCACAACATGAAGTCAAGGTCGTCTTTCAGCACTGGCACTCGTTGGGTGTATTGAGCTATCATTACCTTGTAGCCGTGAAGTGCCCCTAACAAATAGCGATCGTAAAAATTGGCTCCGGTGTATATCAAGGGCTTTTGCTCGTATGTTTGCTCTATCAATTTGAGGAACGTGAATAACGAATCGCGAAAAGCGTCGACAGAAAGCCCAGACGTTGTTTCCACGTCTATCATTGGGATAAGGTCTTGATCCATGGGGCGACACTGTGCCCTGAAGTTATCCACTTGCGTCTTTTGGGGTGTCTTGGGTCTGTAAAAGTGATATGATCCTACTTTAAGGCCGTATTGGTGGGCCAAGTCTATGTTCATTTTGTATTTGGGATCTATGCGATTGCCACCCTCCGACGCTTTAAGATAAACGTAAGATATCTTGGCCTTGCCCACGGCTTCCCAAAACACCGTGCCCTGATAGTGGCTCAAGTCTATGCCGTGAATATGTTTGCAAGTGTCTTCGCATTCCACGAACGAGCTCTGGGCCATGGCCGTGATGTACAGCGTGACGCTGGCTATTACTGCAAAAATACGCTTCATAAATGCAAAGTTATAGAAAAGAATTAAGAAAAAGGCAAGCCGATTGAAAGTTTTATAATTATTTACAACATGTTTGTTCATGGTGGAAAATCATGATAAAAAAAACGAACAAAACCCTCGTTGAGCTTCGTTTATTTGAAAATTCTTTTGTCTTTGCTCGAAATACGCCCAAAATCAAGCATATTTCTATACTGTTAATAATCAGCGAAATGTGCGTTTTATGGATGAGATGGCGCAAATATCTTTGTATAATGGCTTTGCGTTTAAGCATTAATGGCAACGTGAAAAGATACCAAACGTGTCGCAATTAGGTTCTAAAGCCGCTGTGATTAAACCTTAATGGCGTCGCCATTGGTGCTTTAACGAGCTATGAACATGTTTCCCTTGGCAAATAAAGAATGTTTCATGCGGTTTTTTTGATGTTGTTATTGCTATTTGGGGTAGTTTTAAAGGCCTATTTTTTATCATTAAATTTTTACTTTATTTCACGCGGCACACGCTTGTATTAACATGCCCGAGCCAGCTTTGCCAATATTGTCGGCAATGTTTTGGCTCGGGCATGAACAAGCGCTGGAAGGGTGCTATGGGGTGGGTTAGCTTTTCTTCACCTCGACAATAGGTGTTTTGGGCTTGTCCTTGTTGCGCCTGTTGGTCACGGTGACCACAGCTTGTGCCAAGTTGATGAAAGCTTGCCCTGTGATGGTGTCAACGTTGAGAGCGGCGGGCGTGCCTTTGTCTCCATTCTCACAGATACTCTGCACGATGGGTATTTGTGCCAACAGTGGGCATCCCATCTCCTTGGCCAAGTTCTTGCAGCCGTCCTTTCCGAAGATGTAATATTTGTTTTCTGGCAGTTCGGCAGGCGTGAACCATGCCATGTTTTCCACCAAGCCCAAAATGGGCACGTTCACCTTGTCGTTGGTATACATGTCTATGCCTTTGCGCGCGTCGGCCAAAGCTACGTTCTGGGGTGTTGACACGATGACCACCCCTGTTATGGAGAGTGTTTGCAGGAGCGTGAGGTGTATGTCTGAAGTGCCCGGTGGTGTGTCGAGTATGAAGTAGTCCAACTCGCCCCAGTTGGCATCGGCGATGAGTTGCTTCAGTGCGGACGTGGCCATGGCGCCCCGCCAAAGGGTGGCCGTGTCTGGATTGACAAAGAAGCCGATGCTAAGCAACTTTACACCGTATTTCTGTACTGGCTCGATGAGTTGGCGCCCATCTTTCTCCACGGCGTAGGGCTTGGCGTCTTCCACGCCTAACATCTTGGGGATGGAGGGGCCGAAAATATCTGTGTCTAATAAGCCCACCTTGTAACCGAGCTTGGCTAATGAGATGGCAAGGTTGGCGGAGACGGTGCTTTTGCCCACGCCGCCTTTGCCACTGCTTACGGCAATGATATTCTTCACATGTGGCAACAGCTTGCTTACCTCGGGACGCGGGGCCGACTTGAACTCTGTCTTTATGCTCACCTCCACATCTTGGCCCACATGGTAATGTATAGCGGCCTCGGCTGCTTTGAGTGTAGACTTGAGGAATGGGTCAGTCTCGCGTGGAAATATCAGCGTGAAAGTCACTTTGTTGCCGTTGACGCTCGGTGTGTCAGCCAGCATGTCGCTCTCGATGAGGTTTTTTTTCGTACCGGCATAAATTACCGTGGAGAGTGCGTCTGTAATTAATTTTGGATATATTGTCATAGCTGTTTTGTATAACCGATGATGTTTGGCAAAAGTACCTAATATTTGTTTAAAACGCAAATAAAGCGCAAATAATTTCATGGTCAATTCTAAAATTATTATCTTTGTGAAACATGTATGCGATCGTTTTGTTTGACAGGCCTGTCGGCTGTGGCTTGCTGGATGCCTATAGTGAGCTTAGGCATGGTGGCTAATGAGCTAAAATTAATCAAAAGATGAATATAAGATATTATGTAACAGCTCTTTTCTTGATTGCCTCGATGACGATGCAAGCAGGGGAGTTGGTGTGGTATTCGGGGGGACACGTAGCTTATGCCGTCCAAAAACGGTATGGCACGGTGGTGCAAAAAGCCCTTCAAATGTTTGAGTCGGATATGCGCGCCGTGACGGGCAAGTCTGCTCGCCGCAAGGACAACGCCCGTATAGAAGTCTATCAGCTTGATATGGCTAATAACAAAGAGATGAAAGCTATAGACAAATATCGCGTTCCATACGCTAATTTTATAGTCAAGCCAGACGCCTTTTGGTTGGGTGTGCGTGATCGCAAGATAATTATTGTGGGTAGTAACGGCCGTGGAACAGCTTATGGCATACTCGAGTTGTCGAGATTGGCGGGTGTGTCGCCTTGGATATACTGGGGTGACGCGAGGCCCGAGCGCAAACATCGGCTCACGCTCGACGATCGATACGAAACAACGCAAAGCCCGTCTGTAGAGTTTCGTGGTGTGTTTGTCAACGGCGAGGACTGGTCGACACGTGTGTGGGACAAACGCAAAATAGACCCTCATTCGAGAACGGGCTTGTTAGGTCCTAACTATTATCATAAGCTCTGCGAACTTTTGTTGCGACTGCGTGGCAATGCCTTGTGGCCCGCTATGCACGAGGGGACGACCGCATTTTTTAAGGTGAGAGGAAACAAGGAGGTGGTCGACTCGTTCGATATCTATGTGGGTTCGTCCCATAGTGAGCCGATACTGCGTAATAATGTGGGCGAGTGGAACACGGAGAAGCGTGGCCCATACAACTTTATGAGCAATCGACATCAGGTGTTGAGCTATTGGCGGGAACGTGCCCGAGAAACATCTGGCATGGATGCGCTATATACTATAGGAATGAGGGGGACGCGCGATGACGCCATGGAGGGCGCACGCACGCTTGAAGAGAAACGTAAAGTCTTGCAGGCAGTTATTGACGCGCAACGCAAACTGCTTGCTGAGGAGGTGAACAGAGACCTTGTCAAGGTGCCGCAAGTGTTCATACCCTACAAGGAGGTGTTAGAAATCTACGAGAACGGGCTACGTGTACCCGATGACGTGTGCCTAATGTGGTGCGATGACAACTACGGTTATATGACACGTTTGTCTAATCAATATCAGCAAAAAAGACGCGGTGGGTCGGGTGTGTATTACCACCTGAGCTATTGTGGACTGCCGCACGACTATTTGTGGCTTGCCACCACCCAGCCCGGACTGCTCTATCACCAGATGAGACGTGCCTACGACCATAACGCCCACCGTCTGTGGATAGCCAATATACACGACCCGAAGGTGGCGGCCTACCAGTTGAGCCTGTTCATGGATATGGCTTGGAACATAGACTGCGTGCGTGCCAATACGGTTCAAAAGCATTTGGAAAATTGGCTTGTACAGCAGTTTGGCAAGTCGGTCGGGCAAGAGTTGGTGCGGCCTATGACAGATTTTTATCGGTTGTGTGCTATTCGTAAACCCGAGTTTATGGGCTGGAGCCAAGTGGAAATGGATCATAATACTTATAAAGATGGTTACACACCGGTGAGAAACTCTGATTTTAACGCAGAGGAGTTTGGCAATGAGTTGGAACGCTATTTGGCGGAATACGCAGAGGTGAAACGGCGTGTGGCCCATGCGGAGACGATGCTGAGACCCGAGCTTAAAGACGCTTTTTTTGCGGCGGTGAAATATCCTGTGTATTGCGCCGCGGCTATGGCGACCAAGCATTTGCAAGCCCAAGAGGCGCGCCTCATCGGGCGGCCGTCGAGCTTTCATGGGGATCGGGAGGCTTTGGAGTCGGCTGTCAGGAGTTGGAAGGCACATGAAGAGATAGTGAGGCTTACGGACTATTATAACAAGACGATGACTGGCGGCAAATGGGATGGGTTGATGAGCAGGTCGCCGAGGGGACTGCCTGTTTTCCAAGAACCCATGTTGCCCGACAATCTAACTTCTGATGAAATTAGGAAATACGGCAACGCTTCCCCCGCAAGGTCAAATTTGGCAACCGATGGATGCGTTGTTCGCAATGCGTGTGACTATTCCACTTGTACCGTGGGCACACAGACGGTAGACATGTTGGGGCACTCTATGAAAGCCGTTTCGGTGCCAAAAAATGGAAAAATATCGTTTAAATTTTATGCCAAAACTGGCCCTGCCAAACTCTATATGGCACTTATACCAACACAGCCAAGTGATAGCGGCGATTTGCGTTATGCCGTAAGCGTTGACGGCGCGGCGCCGATGGTGTTCTCGTTGAAAGAAAACTACGGGTCAGAGGAGTGGAAACAGAACGTGTTGCGTGGTCAGGCAATCAAGGCGCAAGACATATATCTCACGGAGGGACAGCACACCCTTGAGGTCACGGCATTGGATGACCATATCGTGGTGGATCAATGGATGATAGACTATGATAGCGATCGCCATTTCTACATGTTTCCTGTGCGTGCGGCCATGTAGCCAATGCTGAAGGAATGAGGGCTTTCAACCTGTCATGGGAGAATTTAAGTCGGGGATGACAAAGGACTGAAGCGTTTTTCCGAATGGCTAAAATAAATAGAAGAAGCCATCTCGCTGACCTGTCGAGGGGTGCGCGCGAGATGGCTTTTTCTTGTTGTGAACCATTGGGTTATGTGGCTGGCTGGAAACTGTTGATGCTTTGACAAACCCAAGCCGCCTCCTCGTCAGTCATCGTAGGATTGCAAGGTATGCTGAGCTCTGATGCGTGTATGCGCTCGGTTATGGGTAGCGACAGATGGTTCCATGCCTTGAAACAAGCCTGTTGGTGGGGTGGGATGGGGTAGTGTATCATCGTGTCAATGCCGCATGAGGCAAGATGGCGGCGCAAATGGTCGCGCTGGGCGCATAGCACGGGGAAGATATGGTACACGCAACGTTCGCCATGCGTGAGCGCGTTTGCGTCAACAGGCTTGGCGGCGGCCCATTGGCTTCGCCCCGGGAGCTCAATGGCCGCATTGTTTATATTGGCGTAATAAAAGTTCGCGATAGCTTTTCGGCGGAGGTTGTCCGTATCGAGATACTTGAGCTTGACGCTTAGGACAGCTGCCTGAAGTTCGTCCAGCCTGCTGTTTTTGCCCTCGTAGCGAAACTCATACTTCTTGCTTGAGCCGTAATTGCCCATGGAGCGGACAATGCTCGCCAACTCTGTGTCGTTGGTTGTGATGGCCCCAGCATCGCCTAAAGCGCCAAGGTTTTTGCCCGGATAGAACGAGTGCGCGGCGGCGTCACCAATGGCGCCCGTGCGGAAAAGGTTGCCGTTGGCGTCTTTTTTGGGCGCGAAGCATCCGTGGGCCTGCGCGTTATCCTCGATGAGTTTGAGCTGACGCTCTTGGCAAATGGTCTCTATGCGGGGTGTCCAAGCGTTGCGACCATAGAGGTGCACTATCAAGATGGCTCGCGTGCGAGAGGTGATGGCTTGCTCTATGCGGCTCTCGTCTATTTGCAAGGTGTCAGGGTTTGGCTCCACCAAGATGGGTGTCAGCCTGTTCTCGGTGATGGAGAGTATTGAGGCTATGTAGGTGTTGGCCGGCACGATGACCTCGTCGCCTTCTTGCATCGCGCCCATCTCTTTGTAGGCGCGAAAGATAAGGGTGAGCGCGTCGAGACCATTTCCACATCCAATGCAATGCCGCGTGCCTATGAAGGCGGCGTAGTCGCGCTCAAAAGTGGCGTTGGCCTTGCCCTGAAGATACCAGCCCGAGCGCGCCACGCCGTCCACGGCGTTTATGATTTCGTCCATGTGCATGGCGGTGACGCTCTTTAAAGAGAGGTAGGGAATGTTCATAATAGGTAAAAAGGGATTAAAGTTGCCATTCGTACCAGTCGTAGCACACGGCGCGTGCGCCGAAGCCTTCTTTTTGGGCTATAAGCCCCTCGTTGAGCCATTGTCCATGATTCTCGGTGGAAATGCCAAAGTCGAAGAACGCGTCGTTGGCATGGTCCTTGGCAAGAATGGTTTTGAAAATAGCGTCAATGGCATGCAACTGTTTGCCCTGAGAGTTGGCGGATATATACTGTGCGTGTGTTACGCGAGGTGTAATGAACAGAAGCACTCCTGCCAATACACGCTCGTCATGCTTGGCTACATACAGCTTGATATTGTCTTGGAACGCCGATCGTAACAGCGAAATTTCCTCGTAATTGTGCGTTGGGGTGGCATTGTGTGCATGGAGAAGGTTCTCGGTGAGCACGTTCCAAAAACTTTTCAAGTCGGATTCCGTGTCGCTTTGCTCCACGACGATGCCCTCCGCGTGCGCCTTGTTGGCTTTCCAGCGTCGGTCTCGTCGCCATTTCACAGGATGGGAAAGGCGGATGGCCGAACTGATATTGCGCTCGGCAAGACGGGCGTGGCACGTGTTGGTAAGCGCGAAGAGGTCTTCTTCTGATGGTATGCGGTGGTAAATCCACGGCGTGGGCTTGTAAACCACTCGACAAAAGCCTTGTTTGCGCAGCATACTTCCCATCTCCTCGAGCATCGTGCGCGCGTCCACGGCCGTGACCTTGTCGTCAGTGAGCAGGCCGCCATAGGTGAGTCCTTGGTGCGACCACAATGTGTCGCCCACGGCATTGGCTGGCAACAGGGCTCGAATATGCCCTTTTGAGTGGAACATGAGAGAGTGGTCGGCGAACCGATCGGCATGATAGTCCATGTATCGGCGATTGAAAAGGAAAGTGCCTTGTCTCGAATGGGCTACAAATTCGTTCCACTCGTCGGCCAGACTCGGCTCGAATCGTACAATGTCAAAGTGGTTAGTCACGGCTATTTCTTGGACAGTTGTTGTTTGTATAGCTCAAACTCTGAGTACTCCCTGATGTAGTCGGCCTCGTCAAATGGGTCCTCGGCTATTGAGAGACACACTGCCCCGGACGAGAAATCGTCCAAGGTGCGCCACACGCCGGTCTCTATAAGCAATCCCTGATAAGGGTGATTGAGCAGAAAAGAGGTCTTGCGGTGAGTGTCGTCAAGCGTTACCGTGAACGCGCCGCTAACCGCGATGACGAGCGAGCGGCAATGCTTGTGCGCATGGCCACCTCGGTGTTCGCCTCCGGGCACGTCGTAAGTCCAGTACACCCGGCTAATATTGAATGGGACGTCTTTGAGCTGTTCCACCACGGTGAGGTTGCCACGTGGGTCTGTTATCTTGGGAAGCTCGATAATTTTACCTAATTCCATGAGCCAATTTGCGTTTGATAGTGGGTGAGAAAGACAGGCGCATCATCTGCCATTCAGGTGTGATAGCTATCTTTCTCAAGTCTTTTTCTATGATGGTAAGAACGTCTTGGGGCGTTATTTTGTATTTGGCCGCAATGTCATCGGGCGTTTGTTTGGGTTTGCCAAAAATGCCGAAGTAAGAACAAATGATATCTTTGTCCACCTCGCCAAGCATGGTAATCAAAATATCCATGTTGGCTTTGTCATGCTCGCTGACCAATAACGTCGTGTCAGTCATCAACGAGAGGTAATCACTCACTTGTTTGGCGTATGTGTCCATGATGTGTCTCTTGTGGATATGGGTATGCCGCTTGCTTACAGATCAAATCGCTGGCGGATAAACTGGGCGATGAATTTCTCCGTCTCGTCAATGCCGAGGATGGACGAGTTGACGCACAAATCGTAGCTTTCAGAGTGTCCCCATCGTTTGCCAGTGTAATAATTGTAGTACGACGAGCGACTTTCTTCCTCGCTCTTGATCGCTTTTCTTGCGGTGGAGCGGTCGCAATTGAGCCGTTTGCATACACGTTGGATACGTTGGTCCATACTTGCCGTGATGAAAATGCTTACCGTGTTTTTGTAGTCGCGCAGCACGTAGTCGGCCGTTCTGCCCACGAAAACGCAGCTGCCTTCATCTGCGGCTTTGCGTATGGCGTTGCTCTGGAAGAGGTAAAGGTTTTCTTGTGAGAAGTCGTTTTTATAGAAATTGTTCTCCCCCATTAAAGGCACTTGGATATGAAACATTGATTTGTAGAAGCCCTTTTTTTCATCGTTCTGCTCAAAAAACTTCTCGCTGAAGCCACTTTCCTTAGCTGCAAGGTTGAGCAATTCCTTGTCGTAGAAAGCGCAATCGAACTCTTCAGCTAACCTTTTGGCGATAACATGTCCGCCTGAGCCTATTTGACGGCCAATGTTAATGATAATCTTTGGATTGCTCATGGTTTTTGTTGTATTTGTCTCTTGATTTTTTTCATGTATATTTGCATGATTATTGCCGCGACGATGGCTGCTGTAAGATCAGATGCCGGAAGTGAATACCATACGCCATCCACCCCCCAAAACAGTGGTAGTATGGCTAAAAGCGGCAGTAAAAACAACAGTTGGCGCGATAAAGAAAGGAAGATACTGATCTGCACTTTCCCGATACACTGAAAGAAATTGGTAACTACCATTTGAAACCCGATAATTGGAAATAGTAGCATGTTGATGCGAATGGCATGGATGGACATGGCTATCAATGTTGCGTCGGTGGTAAACATGCGGGCACAATAATAGGGCAGGAACATCGCGATGAGCCATCCCACGGTCATGATGCATGTCGCCGTGATAATGGAAAGTTTCAAGACCTCCATCAATCGGTCTATTTGTTGACTGCCATAATTGTAGCCAGCTATCGGCTGCATGCCTTGGTTCACACCCATAATAAACATCACGAACATGGTTCCGATGGCGTTTGCTATGCCGTAAGAGCCTACTGTAAGGTCTCCACCGTACTTCACGAACTGATTGTTCATAAAGATAACGATAACGCAGGCGCATGCGTTCATTAAAAATGGAGATATACCGATACCTACAATGTTCTTCACGAGGGTGGATTTCAAACGATAAATACCTCGTTTGAAATGCAAAATTTCTTTCTTGTTGGTGAATAATTTAAGCTGGTAAATCATGGCTGTGGCCTGTGATATGATGGTGGCCAAGGCCGCTCCACGTATACCCCATCCAAGCCACATAATAAAAACGAGCACCAATATGATGTTCATCACCACTGTAAATATTGTAGCGTACATGGCTTGTCGAGGTTTACCAGCGGCTCTCAAGGCAGCATTCATTCCAAAATACATGTGCGTTATCATGGTGCCAGCCATAATAACTTGCATAAAATCTCGTGCATACGGAATGGTTTGTTCACTTGCTCCAAAAAAATAGAGTATGGGATCGAGTAGCCACAAGCAGATCACCGCCAGTGCAAAACCCACGATAAGGTTTAGTGTCACGGTATTGCCCAACAGGTTTACAGCTGTATGATAGTCGTGTTGGCCTAATTTTACAGAGATGGCTGTAGACGCACCCACGCCCACGGCGGCTCCAAACGCACCCGATAGGTTCATGAAAGGAAACGTGATGGCAAGCCCGGAGATGGCCATTGGGCCGACCACTTGGCCTATGACCACTCGGTCAATAATATTGTATAGGGATGAGGCGGTCATCGCTATGATGGCTGGTAGGGCGTATTGCATGAGCAAAGGGCCTACTGGCTTGGTACCCAATTCCAATGTGTTCGACATTGTTTTTTTCTCCATAGGTTAATTGCAAAAGTACTAAAAAGTTTTGGAGTTCTGCTAATTTACGGTTACTTTTGCAAAAAACATAAAGAAAAATTTTGATGAAAAAAATCTTCTTCCTTACTCTTCTCGTTTTTGGCGTTATGGCTGTTTCGGCTAAATCCAACAAAAAAATAGCCTATCCCGGTGGTCATTTCAATATCTTTAGGGTAGAACTTAAAGACAAAATAGGCTCTGCTTACACGTTAAAAAAGCCTGAAAAATTTTTATCCGCCAAGGCTTTGCATCGTAGAGCCAAACAGAGTCTGCCCGTAGACTCCACTGATTTGCCATTGTCTGCCACATATCTCAAACGTCTTCGCAAGGCCGGCTTGCAGGTTATCGGCGGCAGCAAATGGAACAACACTGTGCTCATCAAGTCAACCGAGAGCAGCCTTGCGCCCCAATTGGCCGAGCTTGACTTCGTAACTCACTGTACGAAGGTATTTACCGCACCCGATTCTATCTATCCCACCAAGCCCGATTCTATTGTGGCTGACACCTTGGCCCAACGTATGCTCAAGACTCATCATTATGGACGGGGATTGCACCAGATAAAAATGCTCAACGGTTTGAAGCTCCATGAAGCTGGCTTTCGTGGCGACGGCATGCTCATTGCCATCGTCGACGGCGGCTTCATGAATGTTAACCGCATAGGTTATTTCAAGAATGTGAACATCATCGGGCAGCGCGACTTCGCCTATCCCTACACGGCCAACCTCTACGATCTGCTTGATCATGGCACCATGGTGCTCTCGGATATTGGCGCCAACGTCGACAGCCTGTTTGTTGGCACAGCTCCCCACGCTTCGTTTTTGTTGCTCAGGAGCGAGGATGGCGACCATGAGAGCTTGGTAGAAGAGGACTATTGGGCCCAAGCTGTTGAATACGCCGACTCCGTCGGAGCCGATGTCATTAACTCTTCACTCGGTTACAGTAAGTTTGACGATAAGTCCACCAATCACAAATACCGTGAGCAGAACGGCAAGACCACGCTCATCTCGCGCACCGCCTCAATGGTTGCGGGCAAGGGAATGATACTTGTCAACAGCGCGGGCAATGAGGGCTCTCGACCATGGAAGCGTACCAATTGTCCCGCTGACGCCACGAACATTCTCGCGGTGGCAGCCCTTACGGCTGATAGCATCAATGCTAATTTCAGCTCTGTAGGGCCTTCCTTTGATGGTCGCGTTAAGCCTGATGTGGGTGCGCAGGGTTATAAGTCAACGGTTATCGATGGCTCTGGAGTCATTGGTACGGCCAACGGCACCTCTTTTGCCGCTCCCATTACCTGTGGAATGGTCACTTGTTTGTGGCAGGCGTTGCCCCACAAGACGGCTGTAGAAATCATGGACCTTGTGCGTCGGTCGGCCGACAGGGCTTCTTATCCTGACAATGTTTACGGCTATGGCGTCCCTGATTATTGGAAAGCCTATTTGATGGGCAAGGACAAATAATTTTTACGACAGTTTGTTGACTACCTCCGACTTTATTTATAGTCACCTGATATAACACTCACCACACTTTTTTATATATGGGTTTGACATGCAGAAGACCACACTCACACTATTCGAGCTGAACTCGCTCGTGCGCGATGTGCTCGAAACTACGCTCGATAGCTTGTTCTGGGTGGAAGCAGAGCTGTCTGAAGCACGTGAGGTTCGTGGGCACTGCTACATGGAGTTAGTTCAGAAAGATATTTTTTCGGCAACACCAATAGCCCGTGCCTCTGCCAAGTGTTGGAAGCAAAGGTGGCAGGTATTGCGCCCCAAATTTGAGGGTGTCACGGGCCAGCCGCTCCGTGCTGGCATGAAAGTGATGTTGCAAGTGGCGGTGAGTTTTCATGAGGCTTACGGCTTCGCGTGGATTGTGCAAGACATAGACCCCACCTATACCATGGGTGACATGGCACGCAAGCGGTTGGAGATTATTCGCCAACTGCGGCAAGAGGGAGTTTTTGACATGCAGAAAGAACTCACCATTCCAATGTTTGCGCAGCGCGTGGCGGTCATATCCAGTGAGAGTGCGGCGGGCTATGGCGACTTCTGTAGTCAGCTTTCGAACAACGATTACGGCTTCAAGTTCTATCCCCGGCTGTTCGCTGCGGTCATGCAAGGCGAGCGTGTGGAGCAAAGTGTCGTGGCCGCTCTCAACGAGATTAATCGTCACGCTGATGATTTCGACGTGGTGGTCATCATCCGTGGAGGTGGCGCCACGGCCGACCTTAGTGGCTTTGATACTCTCGAGTTGGCCGAGAACGTGGCCAATTTCCCACTGCCCATCATCACCGGCATAGGCCATGAGCGTGACGAGAGCATTCTCGACATGGTGTCAAACACCCGTGTAAAAACTCCCACGGCCGCTGCCGCGGTTCTTATCGACAATCTGGTAGCGGTGCTATCTTGTATCAACGATTACGAGCGGCGCGTTGCCATGTGCGTCAAACAGGTCATGGATAAGGAGCGTCGTCGCCTTGACCGATCTGCCGAGCGTGTGCCCATGCTTTTCTCCTTGGTCAAAACTCGCCAAGAAGCGCGCCTCGATCGGCTTATGTCCCGAATGGTTTCACTTGTCAATCACAATGTCTCGACAGCCGGATACCGGCTGCAATTGGCCTCGGCCAATCTCCTCCCATTGGTGGAGCGTCGTTTGGAGCGAGCCAACAATGAGCTTGGGCGCTTGGAATTTCGGGTCAAGGCGCTCGACCCACAGCTCATCCTGCGCCGTGGTTACAGCATCACCTTGCTCGATAACAAAGCCGTGCGCCATGCCGACCAGCTCAAGCGCGGAGATCATATCGTGACACGTCTGGAGCATGGCAGCGTCAAATCGGTGGTGGAATAGCTTTCGGTTTTATGAACAAATCCTTTAAAACAATGAAATATTATGGCTAACGAACCCAAATATGAAGATGCTATTAAGCAATTGGAGAGTATTGTGGAGAAATTAGAAAACAATGAGTTGGACATAGACGAACTGTCAAAGCAACTCAAAACCGCCCAACGACTCATCAAACTTTGCAAAGATAGGCTCACCAAAACCGATGCCGAGATACAAAAAATACTGTCGGCTGATTAAAAAAAGCTTTTTTGCTTGCAATGTATCATTATATTTTGTACTTTTGTGATAATCCCACTATAAACAACAATAAAATTAATTCGTTATGAAACAATTGGATTGGGGCAACCTGTCTTTCGGCTATTTGAAAACCGATTACAACGTGCGCTGTTATTATAGAGATGGCAAATGGGGTGAGATAGAGGTCTCTTCGGACGAATATCTCAGCATCCACATGGCTGCCACATGTTTGCACTATGGCCAAGAAGCTTTTGAGGGGCTGAAGGCCTTTCGATGCCCGGACGGCAAGGTTCGTGTGTTCAGGATGGATGAAAATGCTGCTCGCCTGCAACGCACGTGTCGTGGAATTATGATGCCCGAGGTTTCCACAGAACTGTTCGAGCGGATGGTTAAGCAGGTGGTACGACTCAACCAAGCCTACATACCACCTTATGAGAGTGGCGCCACGCTTTATATCCGTCCGTTGCTCATCGGTACGAGTGCGCAGGTTGGGGTGCATCCGGCCAAGGAATATTGCTTCATTATATTTGTATCGCCCGTTGGTCCTTATTTCAAGGGTGGTTTCTCGAGCAACCCATACGTCATCGTGCGCGACTATGACCGTGCCGCTCCGCTTGGCACTGGCACGTTCAAGGTAGGCGGCAACTACGCAGCTTCGCTCAAAGCTAACTCTATCGCACATTCCAAAGGCTATGCCAGTGAGTTCTATCTCGATTCAAAAGAAAAAAAATATGTCGACGAATGTGGCGCGGCCAACTTCTTTGGCATCAAGGACAACACTTATGTAACGCCAAAATCGACCTCTATCTTGCCTTCCATCACTAACAAAAGTCTCATGCAGATAGCTGAGGATCTTGGCATGAAAGTGGAGCGCAGGCCCATCCCTGAGGACGAGTTGGAAACCTTCGAAGAGGCAGGGGCTTGTGGCACGGCGGCTGTCATCTCGCCCATTTCCTATTTGGACGATATGGATACGGGCAAGCGTTACAACTTCGGCGACAAGCCTGGCCCTTTGTCCAAGAAACTTTACGACACGCTTCGAGGCATCCAATATGGCACCATTGAGGACAAACATGGTTGGACTACCGTCGTGATAGAATAAGCAAGATACTAAAAACATGACTCCCGCTTGATCATTCGAGCGGGATTTTTTTTGCATGCCGCTGTGCTCTCATCGCCTCGCCAATTTGGTGACGCATGGGCGTGATGGTCGGCACATGCGTATTTTTTGGTGCGTTGGAGTAGGGTACGTCATCTGTGGCGCTTGCCAATCATGGTTTTTGCGTTGCTTTTTTGTACCAATCAGGGCCGAAAGCGACTATTTTGTTGTATCTTTGCAACCAAAACAAGCGTTATGGGAAAAGGTAAATTAGCCAAGTTCGCGGAGATGAAAGAGATGAAAAATGTCTTCGAGTATCCACATTCGGTCATCGAGCACGTGCCCTTTGACATGCAAGGGCGATGGCGCGAAGCCTATTTTCATAACGACAACCCTATCGTGTTAGAGTTGGGTTGCGGCAAGGGGGAATACACTGTGGGATTGGGCAGGCTCTATCCAGACATCAATTTCATCGGTGTGGATATAAAAGGGGCGCGTATGTGGACAGGCGCCAAGCAGGCTTTACAGCTTGGCTTGCCCAACGTGGCGTTTCTTCGCACCAATATTGAGATAATAGATCGTTTTTTCTCGGCTGGCGAGGTGGGGCAAATTTGGCTCACCTTCTCTGACCCGCAGATGAAAAACGCGCGCAAACGCCTCACTTCCACTTACTTCATGGAACGCTATCGCCGTTTTTTGGTGGATGGAGGGCTTGTCCATCTCAAGACCGACTCCAACTTTCTTTTCACCTACACCATGTGCATGGTGGAAAAAAACCATTTGCCAACCGACATCTGTACCACCGATCTCTATCATGACACGCCCCAAAAACTCGTGGGAGATCCTATTCTCGACATTCAGACTTATTATGAGCGTATGTGGATTGAGCGTGGACTTAACATCAAGTACATCCGTTTCCGTTTGCCCCATGATGGCGTGTTGGAAGAGCCTGATGTTGAAATTCCGTTGGACGAATACCGTAGTTACCACCGCGACAAACGCAGCGGCCTTGAAACCTCCAAATGAATTGGCGTGACAACAGCGCGTTTTTATAATTGCCTATCATGCTATTTTCCCATACTTTTTTTACTACAATGTTTCATAGAATGTCCAGCACATGTTAAAATAATATCACAAAAAACAGGGGTTTCTAAATTGTTGTTTTAGCGTGCCAATTGTTGGTGTTCGTCCATGATTTTTTAATTTTCTATTTTTTATTTTCATTTTTCGCTACCATAACTATTTATTCGCGTCGTGTTTAGGGCGTAATGGCAAGCTGTTTGGTGTTTATTCACGGTATGTATAGGGCTTAATCATGCCACGATTAGTATCTAATGGCAGTGCCGTAAGTATCAATTAATCGATAAAATATTTGAAGAAAGAGATATGTATTTGGTTTACAATAGGTTGTAAACTCTCTGCATTTTTGCGTTATTTGTGACCAAACATATGGTTGCTTGCAAATAATCGACGTATGCAAGGTGTTTTGTCATATATTTTCATGTATGGAAAGAGCATGGCTATGATGGTTTGCCAGATGTGGTAGACAATTTGATGAAATGTTTTGATTATTTTATCAAGTCGTTAAATAATCTTAATTAGACAATAAAAAAAGAATGCCAAAGCAATAATTGCAGATAAAATATATTATCTTTGCACAAACCGTAAGATGGTAATTTTGCGTATGTATAAAAGGCTTTTTTCCTATTTCCTGATGGCTTTTATGCTGATGAGCGTCCCTATGACTTCGTCGGCGACGTCTGCTGTTGAAATTGTTGACAACGATTTTCAGGCTATTACCATTTCTATCAACTCCGAATCTGTGTTGCGAGTAACGGGAGCGGCGGGCGAGACTCTGTACATTTACAATATCACTGGCGTTAGAGTGATGAGCATCAAGGTGGATGGGGCTGACAAGAGCTATAGCCTAAATTTGCCCAAGGGTTGTTATATCGTGAAAGTTGGCAAGATGGTACGCAAAATTTCTATCAGATAAGAATCTTTTTTCCCTTGAAACAATGTAGCGTTTCGCTCCTTATAGTTTTCGCGTCACTGTTGCTGGTGTCGTGCCATGATAAGAAGGCTAACATTAACGGCAATCTATCGATAGCCGATTATGCTGTGCTTGACACTTCGTTGTACAGGCTTAGCAATGAGAAAATACGCCAGCATATAGACCAAATGGCCAAATGGGACGATGACTCGATGGCTGCTGACTATCGTACGCGTAGCTATTATGGTAACAGAAATCCACTCGTTTGGATAGACAGGCGTGGGTTGGACCATCGTGCTGACAGTTTGTTGAACGGTCTTCGAGCTGTGGAAGATATGGGTTTCTGCACAAAAAAATTCAGGTTGACGCGCATCGCGGATGACATCAGGCGTTTCAGGGAACTGGATTTTGACAATGGAGACAATCAAATTAATAAGGTCGCGGGCAGGTTAGAATATAATTTGACCAAGGCTTATCTGCGCTATGTAGCTGGCCAACGTTTTGGTTTTTTTAATCCCATGTACGCTTTTAACCATTTGGACAAACTTGACACAGACGATGAGCGTACAGCTTTTCGCACGCTTTTCGATATCAAGGTAGAGCGTGCGGGACGTGAATTTTACAATAAAGCTTTGGATAAGGTTCATGTGGATAGTGTAGCCGAATACATGCGCGAGGTGGAAACAAAAAGTGGTTTTTATCGACAGCTGAAGCGTATGTTGCACGATGGTCATGTCAGCAAGGCCGAACGCAACAAAATATTGGTGAACATGGAGCGTTGCCGGTGGCGTATGTCCGACACACCAGAATCTCATGAGAAATACGTTTTGGTCAATATACCATCCTATCATCTGCTGGCTGTTGACGGAAAAAAATGGCTCACTATGCGCACGGCCTTTGGGGCCAATAGCAGTAAGACACCGCAAATGATAAGTAGCGTGACGCACGTCAACATCAATCCGCAATGGGTCATGCCTCGAAGCATTGTGCGAAAGACGGTAGCTCGGCACGCAGGCGACTCGGCTTATTTTGCCCAGCGTCGCTATTTTGTCATTCAGCGATCCACAGGACAAAAGGTAAGCCTGCGCAGGGTAACCGCCGACATGCTTTTGAGTGGGCAGTATGCGGTGGTGCAGAGAGGCGGTCAGGGTAACGCTATGGGCCGAATGGTGTTCAGGTTTAAGAACAATTTTTCTATATATCTGCATGACACCTCGTCGCGAAGTGTGTTTGACCAAAAACAACGCGACGTGAGCCATGGTTGCGTTCGGGTTGAAAAACCGTTCGAACTGACAGTTTTTTTGCTTGATGACAAAGACGACCGACTGATAGAAAAGATAAAATATTCTATTAACGCCGATGTCTCGCCAGTCAATGTAAGCAAAGATGATATGACCGATAACATGAAGTCTGTGGCCGATACGCTTGACATGAAGAAGTTGGTGACATGGGTTGGCGTTAAACCTTCGGTGCCTATTTTCATCTTATATTATACGATGTATCCTGACACAAGCGGTTTGGTCGAATCGTTTGATGATGTTTATGGATTTGACGACGTGATATATCAACATTTAAAAAATTATCTCTAAGCGACAAATCAATATACAATACGTGAGAACCTTTGACGATAAAAAGGTGATAGACATGCTCGCAGACCCAGAACGACGGCGAGAAGCCTTTTCGCAGATAGTGACGAGATACGGCGAGTCTCTGTATTGGAAGATACGCCATTTTGTGCTATCGCACGATGATGCCAATGACGTTCTTCAAAATACATTTGTTAAAGCGTGGGTCAATATAGCGTCTTTCCAGAATAAATCTAAAATTTCCACTTGGCTTTATCGCATTGCCGTTAATGAGAGTTTGGATTTTTTACGTCGTCAAAGATTGTCCAACCGGGTGGGCGTGGACCATGACGATGGCGTGGCCACCAAATTGTTAGCAGACCCATATTTTGATGGCAACGATGCAGATGCATTGCTTCAAGAGGCTATCGCGACGCTACCCGATGTGCAACGCATGGTTTTCAACTTGAGATACTACGGTGAAATGAAATATGCGGTGATGAGCTCGCTGCTGAATACAACAGAGGGAGCGTTGAAAGCAAGTTACCATTTGGCCGTGAAGAAGGTAAAAAAATATTTGGAACAAAGTGAGTGAGCACGTGTATTGTTGCTCGTACAATGTGGTACATCGATGTATGACAAGTATGGATGCATTTTTAAGATTGGTCTTAAAATATATAACAGAATGTAATATGAAGGTTGGTTTGAAAAATTACTTATGTATGTGTTACTTGGAATATATAAAAATACGCTTTGTTATTTTTAGGTTACCTCTCGTCTCAAATGGCAAATTCATTTCTTTGTGTAGTTTGCTACATTCTTTCACTCACGTACATTATGACCTCGAAAATAAGCCCAAATTATGGCATAGCTTAAATTTTAGAACGATCTTATATAAAAATAGGAGTTATATTTTTCGATCTTTGGGTTTCTTATTGATTGAAAATGTAAGTACGCTTGATCGCACGGCTTGCTACACTCCCTTGCTTTCTTAATATCCTGCCTTTGAGAATAAAATTAAAATCTAACAAGGACATTATTTGAAACCAGCCTTAAAACAGAATAATAATAGATAAATGTTTAAACTTTTTAAATGGTAGACAGTCTAAACAATATATGGATAATATGATTAGCGAAGAAAAATTCATTGTCGAAAAATTTGGTCGCAGGGAGCCTTTCAGGGTGCCCGATGGCTATTTTGATGACTTTGCTTCTCAAATGATGGAGCGATTGCCTGATGACACGTCACAGCCTGTTGCTACTTTTGTTTCGATACGCCGACGTGGTAGGAGGTGGTTTAAGTATGTGACCATCAGTGCGGCAAGTGTTTGTACCGCGATAGTGTGTGCGGGTGTTTTCTTGCATGTAGGTCGGCACAATGAGTCAAAACCGTCTATTGGCTTGGTATATGAAAGGTCGGCCGTCTCATCCTATACCGCGGTGGATGCCGTTGCAGACTATGCCATGTATGATACTGATGACATGTATGTGTATTTGCAAGATGACAATTATTAATCGTTAATGTTATAGTGCCGTGAAAAGATTTTTATTGATGATTGTTGTTGCCATGTCGACACTCGGTTTGAGTGCACATTGGCACCCGAAGTTTGATCCAGAGAAATTTGACGCTGAGATGGAGCAGTTTATTACCACAGAGGCTGCTTTGTCAGCGCAAGAGGCTGCTAAATTTTTTCCTATATATAAGGAAATGCAGTCAAGACAACGCGCGCTTTTTCACAAGCGGTGGCGTTATCGCCATGTTGACTTGTCGGATGATAAGGCCTGTGCCGATGCCATTAGGGAAAGAGATGAGCAAGATGTGCAAATTAAACTGTTGCAGCAAGAATATCACCAGAAATTTTGTAACATGTTGCCTGCAAGTAAGGTGTTACGCATTATTAGAGCTGAGGAGAAGTTTCATCGTCAGGCTTTCAGGCGTGTGGCTAAAAGAAACTAAGGTACGCTAAACTAATATGGGTAATTTGCCTATCAGGAAGTTATATGTATTAATAATATTGTCTTTCTATTGACGATTATCCCACGATTGTTCCGCTTAAAACTAATGATTGTGGGATGTTTGTATTTGGAGCATATTATATGTTGTACTTGGCTCTATTTATTTTTTAATTTTTTTATTCGTAGTTTGGCTTCTTTCATGTCGGGACATAGAGTGATAGCTTTCTCGTAATTGCGTGTGGCAGCGTCGCGCATGCCCTCGCGCTCACACTCCTTACCCATTACCACATACTCTACGGCCAACCGTCTCAGATAGTCATCTCGCTGTCGAGCCTCTTGTTTAAGGCGATCAATTTCGGTTTGTAGTGTGTTCAGGCGATTGAGTTTTCGTCGCAAATAACGCTTTGCCACAGGCTTCTCGATATCATATCGACTATGAATGGCTATAAAAAACGCGTCCAATGCCTTTTGCATATCTCCTCGGTCAAAGGCACGTGCTGCATCCCAATAGGCTTGATCGGCCTTTGAACGTTTAAGAGCGGAAGCAATGATGGACGAGTCATTGTATTTTTTTGCAAATTGAGCAACCTCTGGATGTACAAAGATATCTGCTCGGAGGATGGGTTGGGCAAGACTAATTCCCGTCAATGAGGTGCATCTGGAGAGCGCCACGTAAGTTTGTCCAGCAGCGAAAACGCCACCAGAGAAATCTATCTTTACATGTTTGAAGGTTAGGCCTTGGCTTTTGTGTACGGTGATAGCCCATGCCAGACGTATGGGGTATTGTGTGTAAGTGCCCAATTCTTCCTCTTCTATTTTCTTTTCTTTGTCATTGAAAGTATAGCGCACGTTACTCCAAACTGCTGGCTCCACATTATATTCCTCACCGTCCTCAGTATGGATATAGATAAATCCAGCCTCTTCGTCGAAACCTGTTATTGTACCCAATGTGCCGTTAACCCATCGATGATTGATGTCGTTTTTGACAAAAAGCACTTGCGCACCCAGTTTGACACACAGTTCTTTGGGAGTGGGGAGGCTCGACTCGGGAAACTCACCTTGGATTGTTCCCATAAAGATCTGTGTATTGCCGGGTAGCTTGTTGAGACAATGTGTGTTGATATCGTCGACAGTATCGCGCCGTGTGGAGAGCGTAATTGAAAGATGCCTGGATGTGTTGGTGGAGCTATTGTCTATCGGAGTACTATCATTGGTAACCCGATTGTTGAGCATACGCAACTCGTTGTCGCTGATAGTAGAAGTGCGAATATTGTCTAATATCTGAATGAAGTCTGGGTCGTTTTGCCGATACACCTTTTTCAACTCTATGGAAACGAGTTGGAAATTAGAGAAAATTTTGGCGTTGAAAAAAAATGAGGATACGTAAAACGATTGCAAGAGTAGCCTATCTTCTTCTTTGACGACAGGTTCAAGCTGGTATATGTCACCCACGAACAGCACTTGCTTGCCGCCAAAAGGTTCTCTCATGTTTTGGCTGTAAACACGCAAGACTTTATCTATAAAATCAATAATATCGGCTCTAACCATGCTGACCTCATCAATGATGATCAGCTCTAACTCTCTGATGATCTTTATTTTCTCGCTGTTGTATTTCAGCGTTTTACGGATATTGCGCGGTGAATAGCGTACATCGTCCGGAAGAAGAGGGTAGAATGGCAACTTGAAAAAACTGTGCAGTGTAACCCCACCAGCATTGATGGCTGCAATTCCGGTTGGAGCAAGTATGATGTTTTTCTTTTTAGTGTTTGCGGCAATGTATTTCAAGAAAGTTGATTTCCCGGTTCCGGCCTTGCCCGTCAAGAACAAGGAACTATGGGTAAACTGTATGATTTGGAGTGCATGTCGGAACTCCTCATTCTCAAAATCGAGTTTGATTTCTTGTTTGCTTGCCATTATCAGTGACGCAAATTCTGTATTCTTGTCGTTAGAGATTGTCCAAGTGCACTTCTTCTACGGTTTTGCGTTTGGTGTCATTCTTTGTTTCTGTCGGTGTCTTTTTCTTTTCGGTGCCTGGTGCTGCCTGTTTTTCTATCGGGTTGCCATTTTCGTCAAGAATAATCTCCTCTTCACTTACGATGACGCTATCGCGCTTGACGGTGTCACGTGCTGCGTGTGGAACATAGCTGTCGCAGATGTACATGTCGCGTGTGATATTGGCATCCTCAGGTTTTTGGAACTTGCCATGATAGTCCTTGAAGGACGGATCGGAAAGTACAGACTGCATGAAATAACCTGTTATGGGCAGTGCTGTTCGCGAGCCTTGACCCAAGGCACCAGTCCTGAAGTGTATGCTTCGATACTCTCCGCCAACCCATGCGCCAGCTACAAGTTTTGGCGACACACACATGAACCATGCGTCGGAGTGATTGTTGGACGTTCCTGTCTTGCCACCAAACTCGGTGTCTCTGAATTGTCCCACATATCCCCAAAGGCTTTGGCTCGTTCCGCCTGGCTCGCGCATGCTGGCTTGTAACAGTTGTTGGGCCAAGAATGCACTTTTGTAAGGAATGACTTGCTCGGCTTGAATTCTGTCTACATACACCTCTCGGCCATCTTTGTCTACTATTCGAGTTACCAGCACCGGCTCATGGTGCATGCCATTGTTGGCGACGGTGCAATAAGCGTTGGTCATCTCGAGCAGTGTCACGTCGCTTGAACCCAATGCTAACGATGGCGTATCGTCTAAGGGGCTCTTTATGCCCATAGCTTGTGCGGTGGCAATGATGCGCTTGATACTCATCTCTTGCCCCAAACGCACGGCAATGGAGTTGATACTCTTTGCGAAAGCGGCTTTCAATGGGATGCTGTCTCCAGAAAATCTGCCATTGGCATTGCCTGGTGTCCATGTGGTCATCTCGTTCTTTTTCTTGTCGAAAACCTGCATGGAGATGTACTCGTCGCGGCGTTTATCGCATGGCGTCAGGCCTTGGTTCATGGCCTCCGTATACACGAAGAGTTTGAAAGTGGAGCCAGGTTGGCGCTCGGCAGTTACCTTATCATACTTCCACGATTTAAAGTCTATGTCGCCAACCCATGCTTTTACAGCACCTGTCTGTGGCTCCATGGCTACCATCGCACAGTGCATAAATGTCACCATGTACTTGATAGAATCTTCCGAAGTCATATTCTTGGTGACGGTTCCTTTGTCGTAATCAAACACCTTTACGGGGTGCTTCCATTCCTTATAGTAGTAGTGTATGGAGTCAGGATTGTTGGGATAGCGTTCCTGCAAGCTTTTATAAAAAGGTTGTTTCATGGCAATTTGGTCTATAAAGCCCTCTATCGGTTTGCCGTTTTCGTCCCTCCAAGGCTCTTGTCTAAGCCAATTGGTGTCTTGTTTGCGATAGATATCCCAGTGGTTGTTGAAGTTTTGCTGCACCGTCTTCATTTGTTTGCGAGCGGCGTCCTCAGCATATTTCTGCATCCGTGTGTCTATGGTGGTATAGATTTTAAGCCCTGAACTGTAGAGATCGTAACCGTTCTCTGCGCACCAATTGTCAAGATAGTCGGCCACCGCCTGTCTGAAATACATGGCTTGACCGTCATAATTCTCCTCCATCTTGTATTTCAACTTGATGGGTATTTGCTGCAACGAATCGCATGTGGCAGGCGCAAGCGTGCCGTTTGACACCATATTGGTCAATACGGTGTTGCGTCTCGCAAGGCTGTTTTTGGGGTTGGTTTTAGGATTATATAGCGTGGTGGCCTTGAGCATGCCAACCAATACGGCCGCCTCCTCCGTCTTGAGGTCTTTCGGAGTGGTGTCAAAATAAGTTTTTGCGGCTGTCTTTATACCGTATGCGTTAGAGCCAAAGTCCACGGTATTGGCGTACATCGTTAGAATTTCTTTCTTGTCGTACACCGTCTCAAGCTTGGTGGCGATAATCCATTCCTTGCTTTTCACAATAAGTATCTTCAGTCCAGGTATTTTTCCGAGCAATCCAGTGGAGTATTGTGAGCGCACCCTGAACATGTTTTTGGCCAATTGTTGGGATATGGTGGAAGCACCACGGCCTGACTTGTGAAGCAAGGCGTCTTTCATGGCCGACATGATACCCATCACGTCTATGGCCATTCCACGTGGTCTGTCATAGTAGCGTACATCCTCTGTGGCGACGAGCGCATCGAAAAAAGCGGGATTAACCTCCTCGTATTTCACCGGAGTACGGTTTTCATTAAAATATTTACCGATTAGCTTGCCATCCGCACTGTATATCTCTGAGGCTTGACTTGTCTGTGGGTCCATGATGCCCGAGAAATAGCCTGGGCTTTTGCCAAACAGCCAAAACAGATTGATGTCTACAGCACCAAGATATAGAATGAAGGCCACTATGAACGAGACGAAACCAATTAAGGTCTTGATGTACCAAGGTCGACCCTTGTATAAATTTTTGTACCATGGCCAGAAGTTCTTGGCTTTCTTCCAAAGCCAATGGAAAAATTGCTTTATTTTCTTCATAGTTTTAATTTTCTTCTGTTCTGTTTTGGTCTTGCCTGTTTTGGCAAATGCTATTTTTGCAAAAATACAAAAATAGCTGTTTATCATGTGTTTTTGTCAATATAATTTAAGATATCTTCAACATTGTCGGGTGAGAACCATTTGATGCTCGTGTCTTTTTTGAACCATGTGAGCTGTTTGCGCATGTACCGGCGCGTGTTGGACTGTATTTGCCTGATGGCTTCCTCTCGCGCTATGAGACCGTCAAAATAGGCGAACATCTCCTTGTAACCCACCGTGTTGAGAGCATTCAACCCTTTTCGAGGATACATCGCATACGCTTCTTTTTCCAAACCTTTTTCCATCATATCAATAACACGCTTGTTGATGCGGTCGTAAAGTTCTTCGCGTGGTCTGTCTATCCCAATCTTCAAGATTTCGAACGGCCTGATTTTATGTGTGTTGGTTCTGAAAGATGAGTAGGTCTTTCCCGTCATGTAGCATATTTCCAAAGCGTGTACCACGCGTCGGGGATTGTTTCTATCCACGATTTCCCAGTGCTGTGGATCTCGTTCTTTTAATTCGGCCACCAATGTGGGCAGCCCCTCCTCATTAAGCCGACGCTTGTAGAGACTCCGTGTGCGATCGTCTACGGTGGGAATGTCATCAATGCCCTTACACACGGCATCCACATACATCATGGAACCACCTGAAAGTACCACTATATCGTGTGTCTTAAACAGTGCGTTGAGAGTGTTTATGGCATCGTGTTCGTACATGGCGGCCGAGTAGTAATCGTCCACATGGTGTGTGCGCACGAAAAAATGTTGCACCCGTTGTTGCTGCTCTTTGGTGGGAGCCGCGGTGCCTATAGGTAGTTCGGCGAAGATTTGACGAGAATCTGCGTTCACGATAGGCGTGCCATAATGCTCGGCCACTCTGAGACATAGCTCTGTCTTGCCTACCCCCGTGGGGCCAATGACAACAACAAGTGTTTTCATTTTTGACTTAATTTTTTCTTTTTGGATAGTTGGGCCTCTCTCACGCCTGTTAAAATAAAAGAAGTTAGAGAAATGCGTACGGTGACACAAGCCTCTAACTTCTATAGGCAGGTTGGCTCGTCTTAGCGCCTTGCGTGTGGTTTATCGCATGATACCCCTTTGTGAAGTGGAAACGAAGTCGATGATATATTGTATTTCTGGCGTTAGCGGTAGGCTGGCCTTGATCTCTCGAAGACCCTCGGCGACTGTCGCCTTGCCGTACAATATCCGGTATGCGTTGTGTATAAGATCTATGGTCTCGTTGCTAAATCCATGTCGTCTAAGCCCCACGACGTTTAGGCCCGCATAGCGAATAGGCTCCCTGCCAGCCATGATATATGGTGGAACATCTAAACTTGAGCGGCTGCCACCTTGTATCATAACATATCCGCCCACTCTGCTGAACTGATGAAAGAGTACGGTGGCGCTGATGACGGCATAATCGTCCACCACTACCTCGCCCGCGAACTTCGTGGAATTGCCTATTATGACGTGGTTGCCTATCATGCAGTCGTGCGCGACGTGCATGTTTTCCATTAACAAGTTGTTATTACCCACACGAGTGGTTCCTTTCGAAGCCGTGCCTCGAGAGATAGTTACATTCTCCCTGATACTATTGTTGTCGCCTATCTCGCACAACGTTTCCTCTCCCTTGTACTTTAAGTCTTGCGGTTTGGTGGCGATGCTTGCGCCCGGGAATATCTCGTTGCCATTGCCTATTCGCGCCCCGGCATGGATGGTAACGCTGTTCAAAAGGTGGTTGTTATCGCCCAAGATGGTGTTTTGGTCAATGCAGCAGAAAGGGCCTATGGTATTGTTGTCGCCTATCTTGGCATTCGGATGAATGAATGCTAACGGACTAATGTTGTTCATAGTTTATTTGTTTTTGATGACTTGGGCGGTGAACGTAGCCTCTGAGACAACATTGTCGCCCACAAAGGCATAGCCCTTCATGGAGCTGATACTGTGGCGAATGGGTTGCAAAAGCTCTACACTGAAAAGAAGAGTGTCGCCTGGAACAACCTTGCGCCGAAACTTTACGTCATCTATCCTGAGGAAATAGGTGGACCATTTCTCAGGTTCTTCCACTTGGCTCAGTACGAGCAGGCCACCGCATTGAGCCATGGCTTCTATCTGGAGCACGCCCGGCATGACAGGTTCCTCAGGGAAATGACCTTGGAAAAAAAGCTCGTTAGCTGAGGCGTTTTTTACGCCCACAATGCTCGTTGCGCCCATACTAATCACTTTGTCAACTAATTGCATGGGATAACGATGTGGCAACATTTGCTTGATGCGCACGTTATCCATGAGCGGTTCTTCATTGGGGTCGTATATAGGAGCTTGTACCTCGTGTTTGCGTATCTCTTTTCGCATGAGTCGGGCGAACTTGTTATTGATGGTATGTCCGGGTCTTGTGGCTATGATGCGCCCCTTAATGGGTTTGCCTATCAACGCCATGTCGCCAATGATATCGAGTAGTTTGTGACGCGTGCACTCGTTGTCCCACATCAATGGCTTGTGCTGGACATAGCCAATCTTATTGGCATCCATGCGTGGCAACTTGAGAAAGTCGGCTAATTTATCTAATTGCGCTTGCTCTACTTTGCGCTCGTATATCACGATGGCGTTGTCCAAATCGCCACCTTTGATGAGGTTAGCCTCTAAGAGAGGCACGATGTCGCGCACAAAGACAAAGGTTCGGGCGGGTGCTATCTCCTCAGCATAGTTGGCTATATTGTCCAATGTAGCAAATTGGCTGCTGATAAATTTGGACTGGAAAGAGCACATGGCTGTAATGGAGAAGTCTTGGTCGGGTAGGATGGTAATGCACGATCCACTCTTTTCATCTTTGATCTCTATCTTTTTGCGAATGATATAATAATCTTTAGGAGTGGTTTGGTGCGCGATGCCTACCTCTTTTATTTTTTCGACGTAGCGTATAGCTGATCCGTCAAGTATGGGAAATTCAGGGCCGTTTACTTGTATCAGGCAGTTGTCAATGCCCATGGCGTAGAGCGCGGACAATCCGTGTTCTACGGTGGAGACCTTGACGTCACCCTTTTGGAGCACGGTGCCTCGTTGCGTGTCGGTCACGTTTTCCGCTATAGCCTCGATGACGGGTTGCCCCTCAAGATCTATGCGCTCTATCTTGTAACCAGTGTTTTCCGGCGCAGGGTTGAAAGTCACCGTCAGGCTCAATCCCGTATGCAGTCCCTTTCCACAGAGAGAAAAGCTTCCGCCAAGTGTATTTTGTTTAGCGGTTTCCATTTATTTCTTGTTTTTTAGTTCTTCCACTTCTTTTTTCAAGTCGTTCAATTGTCTGTACATATCTGGCAATCTCCTGATGATAGCCTGGCTTTTGAAAAAGAGATACTGGCTCATGGGAGGTGTCCCGATAAGTGTCTGGTTGTCATCGATAGACCCTGGGGCACCTGATTGCGCGCCAAGCATGACGTGATTGCCAATGGTGATATGCCCAGACACACCTACCTGACCTCCAAACATACACCAACTGCCCACCTTGGTGGACCCAGCTATGCCCACTTGCGCTGACATTACGGTATTTGCTCCTATGTCTGTGTTGTGAGCTATCTGTACCAAATTGTCAAGTTTCACGCCTTTGCGCACGTATGTCGCACCCATAGTCGACCGGTCTACGCACGTATTGGCACCTATCTCCACATTGTCCTCGATGACCACTTTGCCTATCTGTGGTATTTTGTCGTAGCTTTCACCATTGGGCGCAAATCCAAAACCATCGGCGCCGATAACAGCTCCGGAGTGTACAATGACGTTGTCGCCCAATTGACATTCGTGATAGATGCTCACGTTAGGATAGATGACACAGTGGCTGCCTATCGAGGCACCATCAAAGATGGTGACGTTAGGGTACACCTGCGAGCCATTACCTACACTAACATTATCACCGATATAGGCGAATGGGCCTACGTAAACGTCTTGTCCCAAATGGGCTTTTGGCGAGACGAAAGCTAAAGCGTCCACGCCCTTTTTCTTAGGTTTGGATGCTTCGTACAACTGTAGCAGTTTGGCCACGCAGTCGCGCGCGTTTTTCACGCGTATTAGTGTGGGGCTGACTTTCTCGGGTATTTCGATACTCTCGTCAACAAGAACTATCGATGATTGGGTGTCGTGAATATAGTGGGTGTATTTTGGGTTGGCCAAGAATGAAACAGCCCCGGGAACGCTTTCTTCTATTTTAGCGAAAGTATGTACGCGGACAGTCTCGTCGCCTTCTACTTTGCCGTTAACGTATTGGGCTATTTGTTTCGCGGTAAATTCCATTTTTTTCGTGTGGAGATTGATTTAATTTGCAAATATAAGAATTTATTCCTTAATACATATATTTTTTAGTTCATTATTTATTTTTTTTCTATGTAACAGTAATAGTAACCTAAAAAATCAAAAAAATGAAGGAAGTAATTTTCGTTAAGGTAAAAAGTCTTACCTCGGCGTTCGCTCACCCCCAACACACTTTCATGGTAATGATAGCTTTTTACGCTCAGGTAATCCAGCATGCAATAACCAACGATCTGTTCAGGAAACCATTGAGACTGACACATATAACAATTGATACGGTTTTCATCACATCTTTAGTAAAGGTTCGGACCTTGCGCAGAAGGATCTTGGGGGATACTGCTGACCAATCCTCTCGAGTTGTACATAAACGGACAGGATATGGAAACTATAGCTGGATACCATTCTGGAGATAGCAGTACTGGTATCTGCTGACGACAGCAAGTTACTTAACGCTCTTGCTGATGATAATCCTATATTCTAGAAAACTATATAAATATAAAGTGGTATAATTTAAATATCGCCTGATGAACGACAATTTACTTGAGAACGTTCAGTTACTATATATGTAAAAAGGCGGGAATTTCTAAAAAAAAATCCCGCCTTGTGGTCTATAATGAGCACTTCATATAGAGAAGTGGCATCGTGTATCAATAGTTGCGCGCGGCCAGCTGATAGAAGCTCTGTGGATGATTGCAGACTGGGCAAATCTCTGGTGCGTTCTTACCCACTATGATGTGCCCACAGTTACGGCACTGCCATATACTGTCTCCATCACGCGAGAACACTATTTTGTCTTCTATATTTTTCAAAAGTTTACGGTAACGCTCCTCGTGTTTCTTCTCAATTTCACCTACGCCACGAAACTTAGCGGCAATGCCAGTAAATCCTTCGGCCTTGGCTTCCTCTGCCATGCGAACGTACATATCTGTCCACTCAAAGTTCTCGCCAGCAGCAGCGTCGGCAAGATTGTCTGTGGTAGTAGGAATGTCGCCATCATGCAGAAACTTGAACCACAATTTAGCATGCTCTTTTTCATTATTAGCTGTCTCCATGAAAAGATCAGCTATCTGTTCGTAACCATCTTTCTTTGCCTTGGAAGCATAGTACTGATATTTGGTGTGAGCTTGGCTCTCACCCGCAAAAGCAGCCATAAGGTTAGCCTCTGTCTTGGTGCCTTTCAACGCTTTTGAGCAAAACTCCTCGAATCGTTCCGCCTTGACATGGCATATAGGACATTCTTTTGGCGCTTTTTCTCCTTCGTAAATGTAACCACAAACTGTGCAAATAAATTTCTTTTTCATAATCTTTTTGTTTTTATAATATTGGACCTTTCGCCCTATTTCATAGTCGCTTGATAATATTGCAGAATAAATTCTTATATTGCAAAGATAATCTTTTATTCGCTCATGACAAAAGAATTTGTAATAATTGTTAGTTTATAATTTCAATTTATACAAACTCTAATTTCATGATATTGTCAATTTTATACTTTGCTAACTATATTTCATAATATTATCTATTCTGATGTGTGTATTCAATAGTGCCCTAACATGCCTTTCCCCAAAAAAGTTGACTCGTAAAGTCAACAATTGATAACTGTAGACGGATCGAATGCTGGTAATGCTCCAAGTTGGAAGCTGTCAGAATAACTGCCAGATAATCAATTTGGTTCTAAATAATCGGGTATAAAGGCAGGGATAAATTTTCTGCCTTTTTTGTACGCTCGGCATGAGCATTGTCTTACGGGTGCAAGTCCCAAGTAAGCCCTAATAGCGGGAATAACATAGCTAATAGTAAAGGTGTTCTTCGTGAGGTGAAATCTGAAAGAAGCTGGCGGCAAACATCTAACCTAACAAACAGAAACTTCATACAACGCATATGAACCATGGATTAGATTGCAAGACAAATCAAAGTCCTATAGCTATTCGGAATGACAGGTGGATTTTCCTTGAGTTTTGCGAAAAAATTAAGTAGGTATAAGATGGAAAGATAATGTTCTTATCCGAGGAAATCTCAGGAACGCATGGTGAAGATGATGTAATTGATGTACCATGACGGAGTAAAGCTTGTCGTGAGAAGTCATCAGAGGTCATAGTATTCGAGGTGCGGGTGTCTATAGGGAAGAACTGAATCGTGCAGTGCAATAATCAATGACTGTTACCTTGAGAGTCTTTTGTAGTCAGATATCCGAAAAGGAACGCTCTATTCATACGATAGGACGGAATCCGACAATAGAATAGAAGTGATGTATCTCAAAGGGATGGCTGAAAACAACTTGCCACGCACCGTAAGGTGTAAAAGCACGAAACAGCTGTATGCCGAACGGCACGTACGGTGGTATGGGAGGTCGGTAAATGTGAAAGTGGGAGGTATATGCCTTTTATGAATATCATTTACCTTCTACCCAATTGTCAAAATACTTCTGCAATTTTTAACACTTCAGAATTTCTAAACTGGAAGTGAAATTGGAAATAATTCAACGAATAAAATGGGTTTCCGATGCCGTTTCAAAGCGTCTGACTTGCGATAAGATAGAGATGACGTTGCCAATATAGCCCTTTTGCATGCTCTCAACGGTGTAACCGCACCCTGATTAGATAGTAACCGCATTGCCTTCGCTATCCTTTCGCAAGTCCATTTTTACCCAGTTCCTTAATATGTTGATTTCCAGCAGTTTCAAAATGGCCCAAATTTTGTTTATTTCCGACAAAATACTTTGTGATAGAAAATATCGCAGTCACAAGAGAGAGTTTGTAAAAGAAAATGTTTGTTTATATCTTTTTATTGGTGGTTTATGGATGTTAAGTAGGAAAACGAAAATTACAAATAATAAACGATTTACTTGTTTTTTTAGATGATATGTTTTAATTTTGTACGTAGTTCTTAATTTTTACATCAATACGATAAAAACAAATAAACTGCGGCTTATCATCGACCCACAAATCAATGTTTTCACCAGGCTGCAGCCTGCGCCCAAGGACGAAACCGTGATGATTGTCAGCGGACGCAATGTCTATGACGCTTTCGGTCGTGTGGCTAAGGCTTACTACCCTGTAACCGAAGCAGTGGGAAACAAGACAACTTTCAACAAGGCTTTTGACAACGTGTCGCCAACCGTAACGGTTTATGACGTGCTTGACCGTGCTATGAAAGTAACGCTTCCAGACAATGCTGAGACCAAGACGGAATACTCTACGGACGCAGGTAGCAATGCACTCGTAACGACTGTAACTGATGCATTGGGTAATCGTCAAGCAACCTACACCGACGGCAGCGGCAAGACGGTAAAGACCGAACAACTCAGCGGACCCGACGGTACGATTACCACAAGTTTTGAGTATGACGGCATCGACCGATTGGTCAAGGTAACAGACACCGAGGGCAATGTCACGACATCCGTCTATGACATGGGCGACCGCCGCACAGAGGTCAATCATCCTGCCAGTGGTATTACCACCTTTACCTACGACAATCTCGGCAACGTACTCACCAAGCAGACAGCCAACCTCAAAAAAGAGGGCAAGACCATCAATTACGAGTACGATTACGGACGATTGACGGCTATCAACTATCCCGACCATCCGGAAAACAACGTGAAGTACCATTACGGTGGTATCAACTCCTCCTACAACCGTATCGGCAGGCTGATGCTCCGCGAGGACGGTAGCGGTGCCATGGCAAAATGGGCGAAGTGTTGAAGACCGTGCGCACGCTGATTGTGCCCAACCAGGCAGTGGCAACTTATGTGACACAGTGGAAGTACGATAGCCACAACCGCCTATTGGAAATGATTTACCCCGATGAGGAGAAAGTAACCTACGGCTACAACCTCGGCGGACAGGTGGATCATGTGCGTGGCTATAAGTCCTACAGTTACAACTATGTCAGCAAGATTGGCTACGACAAGTTTGAACAGCGCACCTATCTCAAATACTGTAACGGAGCGGAGACTTTCTACTCCTATGACCCACAGCGTCGCAGACTGCAGAATCTCGTGGTGAATGCCAAGGCAGGCACCATTATGGACAATGCCTACAGCTATGATGCCGTGAGCAACGTGCTTGGCGTAAAGAACAATGCTCCACTCCCGCAGAGCGGCAAGGCAGGCGGACAAATGAGCCACAGCTACACTTATGACCCATTGTATCGTTTGTCAAGCGCAACAGGTACTTACAAGGGAACGGACAATAAGACGGCATCTTACACCCTTGCCATGGGCTACGACAACATGTATCGAATCACAAGCAAGAAGCAGCACCTCACGCAAAGTAACGTACAGTTCAACGGTTCGCTCAACGCAGGCTATGACCTCACCTACACATACAATAATGATGAGGGCAAGAAGTTCCAACTGGCCAGTGTCCGTGACATCAACTACCGCACGGAAGAGACCCCGACGGACAGCACGAACATCAACAACGGACATAAGTACGAGTATGACCTCTACGGAAACCTTGTCTATATCAATACGAGCCGTGTAAAAATAAACGGCAAGGAAGACGATAAGGCAAGTGAGCAGAAGTACAAGTGGGATGAGGAAAACCGACTCCTTGCAGCCGATGAGAACGGTTTTGTAAGCAACTATTGGTACGATGCCGACGGCGAGCGCACGGTGAAGACGAGTGGCGAAAACGAAGCTATCTTTGTCAACTCTGAGTTCTCGGGAGGTAACACTGGTACGGCACGCTTCTCGCTCTATGTCAGCCCATACCTCGTAGTGGGGCAAGGTGGTAAGTACACCAAGCACATCTATGTAGGTAGTCAGCGTATCGTATCTAAACTCGGCGACCTCGTAAGCTATGACGCAGACCCAAGACGCATTCCTTATGCTGGCAATGAGGCAGATGGCTTGACCATCAATTACAAGGACAAGTATGCACAGCAACTGCAATCCATCAAGAACAACTATAAGACGTTTGACCTCCCTTATACAGGAAAGGACAATAACGACTACGTGAATGGTCAGGGCTTCTGTTGCAACGACGGTACGCCGGAGGCTGCGCAGGCAAGGGCGATGGCACGCACAAGGACGACAAACGGCAACTTCCACGATAAGGACAATTATGAGAAGATGCAGTTCTACTACCATCCTGACCACTTGGGCAGCAGCAGTTACATCACTAATCTTGACGGTGAGGTATCGCAGCACATTGAGTATGTACCATTTGGTGAGGTGTTCATAGATGAATTGGAGCTTACGCGGAAATCGGCGGCCGCAGGGAAAGCCAACTGCAACAACACATGGAACACACCTTATCTTTTCAATGCCAAGGAGTTTGATGAGGAGACGGGGTTGTACTACTATGGTGCAAGGTATTATGAACCAAGGCTGAGTCTGTGGATGAGTACGGATCCTTTGCAGGAAAAATATCCAAATATCAATAGCTACTGCTACACTGGCAATAATCCAATCAAGTTTGTTGATCCAGATGGAGAAACACCGTTAGCTGCTATATTAGAAGGAATTGGTGCATTTGCTATGTCAGCTGGAGTAGATTTCTTGTCTAACTGGTTATTAGAAGGCCAAGATTATAAAACAGCATTTAAAAATGTGGCGTGGGGTGCTGCTACTTTGGATGCAGTATCAACAGCCGCTATTTCACTTTTTGTTGATGGTACTGGCACGTCCAAGATGTTAGCAAAAGTAGGAAAAAGTGAAGGAGGAAAACTAGCAATTGGAATAGTTCAATCAATGATTGTTAATATCACAAGTGAATTTGAAACAGGAAAAATAAACAGTATATCTGACATTAATTTAGAAGCTGAATTTTTAGAAGCAACTTATTCAAATTTAATTTCTAAAGGTTTTAGTAAAAAGGCAGATGAACTGTTAGGGTCATTGAAGGATAGTAATAAAAAATTGTATTCGAAACTTAGTAAACTAGAAAGAAATACTCACGCTGGTAAGAATGATGCAAGAATAAAAAATGACAAACATCAGGCTGATATTGCTAGAGGCAATTCAAATGCAAATGCAAGAAAATACGCAAAAGAAAAGACGAGGGTAAAAGGTCAAACTGACATATTAGTAAAATCTGCTAAAGTAGCTACAAGTAGTAATAATAGTGATAAAAGAAATGAAAGATAAAAAATTTGAGAATGTTTTTCTAATAATAATTGGTACAATATCATTTTATTATTACTATTCTACTTTGGTGACAACGTATCTTTATTATATTATACTTACTTATAGCAGTTTTGATTACATTGGTAGTCACAAACGATAAAAGTTCATTAAAAAGATTTACTTTGTTAATGAGGATGTTGAAGTTATTTTTAATATTATACTTTGTTCTATTTTCATTCCTATTAATTAGAAAGGATAATTCAAAGTTGGAAATATTTAAAACATCTCTTAATGGGTACTATACAGGTCGAATAGATGGAGTATTGTTTAAGTTTAAAGATTTTAATTTTAAAAGAAATGTAAATTTAACTGATTATACACAAGATGATTTAAGAGAGAAATATGATTTAAAGTTAGAATTAACGTTACTAACATCAAATATATATTTCATCGAGAATTTAAGTTTAGTTGAAAAAAATGATGTTTTAGGTAATAATTAAACCGTAGTTTTTAAATCAATCACCATATTTTCAAAAGATTATCAAATATTAGACATAATGGCAGGGATAAATTCTCTGCCTTTTGCTATTTTTGTAACCCAAAACAAAGAAAAAATGAACTTACGAGAACGCTTCGAAACCTTATGCTCCAGATTGGGAGTTGAGTTTCAAGGGTTACAATTCACGGCAGACTACCACATAGTGGTACAGTCAGTACCACTATGTGGTAATCTCAATACCAAGCCTTGGTAGTCTCCGTACCACTGCATGGTAAATGTATCAATAGACAATAATGATGACTACAAAATATAACATCGAACGTGTGGCAAAGGCTTACTACCCCACAACGGAGGTCAATCAGCCTGCCAGCGGTATCACCACCTTTACCTACGATGCTTTAGGCAATATACTCACCAAGCAGACTGCCAACCTCAAAAAGGAGGGCAAGACCATCAACTATGAGTACGACTACGGCAGGGTGGTAGCCATCAACTATCCCGACCACCCGGAAAACAACGTGAAATACCATTACGGTGGTATCAACTCTTCCTACAACCGTATCGGCAGGCTGATGCTCCGTGAGGACGGCAGCGGTGCCATTGAATACTACTACGGCAATTTGGGCGAAGTATTGAAGACCGTACGCACGCTGATTGTGCCTAATCAGCCAGTGGCAACCTACGTCACACAATGGAAGTACGGCAGCCACAACCGCCTCTTGGAAATGATTTATCCCGATGATGAAAAGGTCACCTACGGCTATAACCTCGGTGTACAGGTAGAAAAGGTCAGTGGCTATAAAACAACCCATTATGACTATGTCAGAAAGATTGGCTACGACAAGTTCGAGCAACGCACTTACTTGAAATACTGCAACGGAGCGGAAACGTTCTACAGTTACGACCCACAGCGTCGCAGACTACAGAACCTTGCAGTCAATGCAGGTGGCAAGACCATCATGGACAATGCCTACGGTTATGACGTGATGAGCAATGTGTTATCGGTTGTCAATAAAGCGGCAATTCCTGAAAAAGGCAAGGCAGGCGGACAGATGAGCCACAGCTATACTTATGACCCACTGTATCGTCTAAGCACAGCCAATGGAACGTACAAAGGTGCGGACAATAAGACAGCTTCTTACACCCTTGCGATGGGCTACGACAACATGCACCGCATCACGAGTAAGAAGCAGCACCTCACGCAAAGTAACGTGCAGTTCAACGGTACTCTCAATGCAGGCTATGACCTCACCTACACATACAATAATGATGAGGGCAAGAAGTTCCAACTGGCCAGTGTCCGTGACATCAACTACCGCACGGAAGAGACCCCGACGGACAGCACGAACATCAACAACGGACATAAGTACGAGTATGACCTCTACGGAAACCTTGTCTATATCAATACGAGCCGTGTAAAAATAAACGGCAAGGAAGACGATAAAGCAAGTGAGCAGAAGTATCGTTGGGACGAGGAGAACCGCTTGTTAGCAGCCGACGAGAATTATTCGATTAAGCGAGAGCAGAGCCAAACTTGTTTGAGCTATGCCGAGCGTGAGAATAATCGACCGAAGGTCAACGGCTTTGTGAGCAACTATTGGTATGATGCCGATGGAGAGCGCACGGTGAAGACCTCAGGTGAGAACGAAGCCATCTATGTGAATTATCGTGCAAGTCGAGTGCAATGCCAAGTTTGCTTGAGCATTGCCGAGGCGCAGCCGATAATCACTGAAAGTAACTCCGAGTTCTCGGGTGGTAACACTGGTACGGCAAGGTTCAGCCTGTATGTCAGCCCATACCTCGTAGCAGGGCAAGGTGGTAAGTACACCAAGCACATCTATGTGGGTAGCCAGCGTATCGTATCTAAGCATGGCGACTTAGCATCTTATGGCGCAGACCCAAGACGAATACCGTATGCGGGCAATGAAACTGACGGTGTGACTGTCAATTACAAGGATAAGTACAATCAGCAGTTGCAATCCATCAAAGACAATTACAAAACGTTTGACTTGCCTTAAATAAATGTAAGACAAAAAAAAATTGGGATTCAGAACATCAAGTGAGAAATTTTTCTTAAATTTGCAAACGTACTTGCATTTTGAAGTTGTAATCTACCATATAAAAGTATAATATCAAAACGAACGTTATTCAATTGTTTTGCGTATTTTTGTAGTCAACAAGCATTAATCATAACCAAATAAAGAAGAATTATGAAACAAGTAATTAACCCCATTGGACAGGAAATCAATACTTTAGGTAAGGTAATTAACAACAA
>ERZ1673752.103-NODE-103-length-152039-cov-9.333140_pt1 | contig 152039 bp, 138 predicted proteins | sample MGYA00580195_ERZ1673752 | MGnify/ENA primary metagenome ERZ1673752 (study PRJEB41218, sample SAMN15661744) | gut metagenome | host: Homo sapiens | place: Canada: London | collected 2015-08-20/2019-03-30 | study: EMG produced TPA metagenomics assembly of... | reverse complement strand
AACTAGGATTTAATTAATGTTCTTTTATTGTCTACTTTCTATTGACAAGTTCAGGTTTCCTATTCTTTTAGTATCTTCCAAAGCCTACTTTTCTAAATACTTCGTATGTTTTTTCTTTGGCTATTTGCATTGTTTTATCTCTACCACTATCTAATATTTCATTTATTTGATTACTATTCATTATTTCATGATATTTATTTTGAATTTCTGTTAATGATTCTACAACTACATCGGCGACTTCTTTTTTTAGATTACCATAGTTATAGTCTTTGAAGTGTTCAGATGTTTCTTCGATTGATATTTTCTTTAATGAAGAATAGATAGTAAGTAAGTTAGATATTCCAGGTTTGTTTTCTGGATCGTAGTATACTTTGTTTTCACTATCTGTAACAGCGGACATTATTTTTTTACGTAATATTTTTTCATCATCTAATAAATAGATTACTCCTTTTCCGGAGATATCACTCTTACTCATTTTCTTAGTAGGGTCAGATAAGTCCATTATTTTGGCTCCTACTTCTGGTATTAATGGTGATGGTATTTTGAAAGTATCTCCATATGTTTTATTGAATCTTTCAGCTATGTTACGGGCAAGTTCTACATGTTGTTTTTGATCAATACCTACCGGTACATAATCAGCGTCATATAATAAGATATCTGAAGCCATTAGAATGGGATATGTAAATAAACCTACAGTTACATTTTCTTGTTTTTTTGATTTGTCTTTGAACTGGGTCATACGAGATGCTTCTCCTATATAAGTATGGCATTCTAATACCCATGATAAATTAGTGTGATATAGATTTTCTGATTGTATATAAATGGTATTCTTTTTAGGATCTAGACCACAAGCTATATATAACGCTACATTTTTTATTATTCTTTCTTTTAATAATTTAGGATCTTGTTTTACTGTTATGGCATGCATATCAGGAACAAACATAAATGATTCGTATTCATCTTGGTATTTTACCATTTGTGATATACTACCTATTAAACTACCTAATGTTAATTCGCCACTTGGTTGCAAACCTGTTAATATTCTTTTCATTATTACACCTTCTTCTCATTCATTATATAATAATATGATCTTTTTTTCAAGGTATTTACATAAAGTTCTTTTTTTGATATACTTGTTAAGTGAGGTAGATATGGATAAGTTTTATTTTTATTTTATATTATTTTTAATATATTCTTTTATTGGATGGGCTATGGAGGTATGTGTTACTTTTCCTAAGTATAAGAAATTTGTTAATAGAGGATTTATGTTAGGGCCTTATTGTCCTATATATGGGTATTCTAGTATTATAATGATTCTTTATTTAAATCATTATAAAGATAATCCTTTGACAGTCTTTTTACTAGCAGTAGTAGTATGTTCTTTTATTGAATATATGGTTAGTTATTTTATGGAAAAGATATTTAAGGCTAGATGGTGGGATTATTCTAATAGAAAGTTTAATATTAATGGAAGAGTTTGTCTTAATAATGTTTTCTTCTTTGGAGTACTTGGTACTTTCTTAGTTTATTTTGCTAATCCTTTCTTTGAAGGTTTATTACTTAAGATTAATACTAATACTTTAAATATTATTAGTTTGATTTTGCTGATTATCTTTACTATTGACTTTATTATTTCGATGTATGCTTCATTTAAACTTAAGAATAGTTTATCAAAGATTGATAAGGATAGTACGGAAGAGATTAAAGAAAAAATTAAAGAAAAGATTGAGAGTAAATTTCTTAATAGAAGAATATTTAAAGCATATCCTAAATATAAGATTAATATTATTAAGAGACTAGAAGAATATAGAAAAGAAAAAATAGAGAAAAAGTAATTCTCTATTTTTTTAGTTTTCTTTTTATTAGATTTAGTAATCTTCTGAATAGATTTTTGGCATCGTTACTAACTACATATAAGATAAGGGATGTTAATAATGTTATGATGATAAATATTATTCCTAGTTTTAGTATTGTTGTTATGAAACTACCTGCTGTTAGTAGGAAGTAATTTTCTATTGGTTTTAAGGCTACTGATAGTACTATGAATAGTATGATTGTTATTATATAATATTTTAAGATATTTGATAGTTTTATTTCTTTAGTTATCTTCTTAGATATTAAATTTGATTTTAAGGCTATATTTACTAAGAAGGCTACTCCTGTACCTAGTAATATTCCATTTATGCCTAAGTAATTTATTAATATTATGGATAATATTAGATTTACTGAGGCACAGATAAAGATATGTTTTTTGTTATCTTTGAATAAGCCATCAGCATTTATTAGAGCTACTAATGGGAAATATAAGATATTTAAAAATGATGTACTAGTAAATAATACTACAGTTATATAGTCTAAAATATAGTTTTCTTTACCTACCCATACGGATACGAAGCCTCTTATTCCAATCATGAATGTTAAGCACATACTAAAGGCTATTAGTATAAACATCATCATATATTCTTTAAATAAAGGGTATACTCTTTTTTCTTCTTTTTTGGCAAAGACATTACCAAAGGAATAGACACTAGATAGTTCGACACGAGATGCTATTTCGGTTAGGAATCTTAATATATAATTATAGGTTGTATAGATACTAACCATTACAGGACCATTGAAGCCCATTAGTAATAAGGCGTCAACATTATTTAGTATTAGATATCCTAATTGGGTCCAAGCTAAGTCTTTAGTCATTTTTACCATTGAGGTATCTTTTCGTGCTATTTCATGTAGTTCTGGATATTTCTTTTTGACTACTATTCTATTTATTATTTCTTCTAGTATTTTCATAGCTAATATTACTATTGCTATTGATTCTAGTGTTTTAAATTTGATAGTTACTACTACTATTAGGATATCACAAAGTAATTTTACTCCATTAAATATTAGGGAATAGACATATTTTTCTTGGGCTGCACTTAATACGGCCATATATGTTTGTCCTTTACCAAAGTATGATATTAGATATGATGTTGATATGATAAAGAAACATATTAGGGCTGATACTTTATATCCTTCTTCAAAATTATAGAATAAGTGTAGTCCTAATGTTACTAAGAAGATTATTCCTAGTATGATAAAGCCTATTATTTTAAATACTTTTCTGGCTCCGCCATAAATGGCATTTATGTCATCTTTATTCTTTTCAGCAAATGGTTTATATAAACTATATATTACGGCATCAGAAAAGCCTGCTTGTGCTAAAAAGACATAAGATATTATTTGATTTATTGTTTGATAGTAGCCATTACCGACATCTCCGATGTATTTTATTAATACATCCATTTTGATAATTCCTACTACTCCGATTAAGAGATATGGTAATATATCACATATCATGTTTAAAAATATTTTTTTTGTTCTCATATTTACACCCTATATATATAATATCACAAATATTATTTTATATAAAGTAAAATATTTAATATTTGACATTTCTTTTGGCTCACTCTAAGCCTTAGGTCTATAGAGTGTTAACTTAAGCCTATAGTCTTAAGTTAAGATATCAACCATATTTATTATATAGAAGTTATTCTTCTTTTATTTCAGTATACATTATTAGAGCAGTAAAGCAATATATTTGTTCTTCACTATAGATACTACATGAACTTGATAGTTTGATATCAATGATATCAATATTATTTTCTTTGATAAAGGTGTTTATACTGTTTTCTAGATCTTTTTCATGTTCTTCATCTATTACTTTAACTTTCATTTTAATCACCAAAAAAAGTATATAATATTCTTTATATACTTTTTGTCATAATTTATCCTCTTTTTACATCATAATAGATTTTATTTTCTTTTCCATCATCAGTAGTATATTCGATATATAATTTATATTTTACATTACTTATATTTTCACTTGTTTGAATTTTTCCTTTTAATTCTATTTTATTATTGTTATCTTTTAGTAATTCTACTGGTTTATCCATTATACCTATAGATGGATAAGCTTCATCTATGATATAATTATGTATTAATAATGCTTTTACTTTATGCATATTTACTTTGGGATTATTTATTAATATACTATAGTTAGTTATTTCTTCTCCTTCTTTAGAGATATTGAAATAGACATTAAAATCTAATTCATCTTCTGGACTAAATGTTTCTTGTTTTTCTAATTCATTTTTATATTCTAGATAGGCTATTTTATCTTCTTCATTACTTGTACAAGCTGTTAATAATAAGATTGGTATTATTAATACTACTAATTTTTTCATTTGATTTGCTCCTCTATTCTAAGTAATCTATTATATTTGGATAATCTTTCACCACGGGACATTGAACCTGTTTTTATTTGACCTAAGTTTAGGCCTACAGCAAAGTCAGATATATAATTATCTTCTGTTTCACCGCTACGATGAGATATTATTGTTTTATAATTGTTATCTCTAGCGAGTTTTATGGTTTCTAGGGTTTCTGTTACAGTTCCTATTTGATTTAGTTTTATTAAGATGGCATTAGCGATATGCATGTCTATTCCTTTTTGAAGTAGTTTTTTATTGGTTACAAATAAATCATCTCCGACTAATTGGATATTAGATAATTTACTTGTTAATAGTTTCCATCCTTCATAATCTTCTTCAGCCATTCCATCTTCAATAGAGATGATATGATATTTATCTACTAGTGACTGATAGTATGATACTAATTCTTCTTTGGTATATTTTACTCCTTCTAGTAAATAGATATCTTCTTCTTCATTATAGAATTCTGATGCTGCTACATCGAGAGCAATATTTATATCTTTCCCTAATTCATAACCGCTTTTTGTTATGGCTTCTTTTATTAACTCTAAAGCTTCTTTGGCATCATTTATTTGAGGGGCGAAACCACCTTCGTCTCCTACTCCACATAATAAATTTCTTTCTTTTAGAACATTTTTTAAAGTATTAAATACTTCCGAACCCATTCTTAGGTTTTCATGGTATTCTTCTTTATTTGGTACTATCATAAATTCTTGGAAGTCTAGATTATTACTAGCATGAACTCCGCCATTTAAGATATTCATCATACATCTTGGCATACTGTATTCTTTTCCTAAGTATTCATATAATTCTAAACCTTTATATTTAGCGGCAGCTTTTAGATTAGCTAGTGAAACTCCTAATATGGCATTAGCTCCTAGTACTTCTTTATTTTCAGTTCCATCTTTTTCTAACATGATTCTATCTATTTCTTCTTGATTTAATGAATCTTTTCCTATTAATAATGGTTTTATAATATTATTAACATTGTTTATGGCTTTTAATACACCTTTACCATGATATCTATTTTTATCATTATCCCTTAGTTCTAATGCTTCATTTTTACCAGTAGATGCTCCACTTGGTACTGATGCTACTGCTTTTATTCCTGATTCTAGGGTTAATTCTACTTCTACGGTAGGATTGCCTCTGGAATCTAATATTTCTCTTGCATATATATTTTTTATTTTACTCATATTTATCCTCCATATTAATTATAAAATATTATAAAGAAAAAATCAAGGTAAAAGAAAAAATAGAACACTTTTGTTCTATTAGTATGAGTCAACATTTATTTTAACTAATTTATTGTCCATATTGAATGAAGCTGCTTGTACTATAGTTCTGATGGAATTTATTGTCTTGCCACCATGACCTATTACTTTTGGCATATCTTCTGATGATACCATTACTTCAATTAGAATGGTGTTATCTTCATCGGACTCAAATTCTTTTACTGATACTGATTCGGAATCTTTTACTAGTTTTTTTATTATTAACTCTGTAAGTTCTACTAAATTATTCATTATTTACCTTGCTTTAAATTATGGTATTTTTCCATAATTCCTGCTTTACTAAATAAATTTTTAACTGTATCAGTAGGTATTGCACCATTGTCAAGCCATTTAATTGCAGATTCTTCATTTAATTTGATTTCTGCTGGTGTTGTTAATGGATTATAAGTACCGATTGTATCGATAAATCTTCCATCTCTTGGGCTTCTAGAGTCTGCTACTATAACACGATAAAAAGGTGCTTTTTTTGCTCCCATTCTTTTTAGTCTAATTTTAACTGCCATGTTTATCCCTCGCTTTCTTTATGTATTTTATCATAAAAAACATATACTGTCAACTGTTTTTTGTTACAGTATATGTTTGTTTTATATTTTTATGATGATATTATATTTTTGTTTCTAATTTTCTTAGGTATTATTAGATGGATCACTGTTTTCAGCTTGCTTTCCATCTACACTAGCAGTTAGTCTTCCTCCTTCTGATGTTCTATATGTTATATCAGCAGAAAATGATTTGCCGGCATCTGTTTCATCTTGGACATCATTATTATCTGTTAACCATATTAGTAATGTAAACTTTTTAGAAGGTGTTATTCCATCTACTGCCTTTGATAATGTAAATGCTTTTCCTAAAGAAAGATTAGTGGGATTATCTTTGTTAATGTGTGTTATATCTAAATAAACATTATCATTTTCATCTAATACCATATAGCTTAAATTTTCTAATCCGTTTAGATGAAAATCTATTATTCCTTCTATTTCTGATTTTTCTTCAAAATTGAATACTTCTAATCCATAAGCTAGACAGGCTCCGCGATCTAAATCATCTTTACATTTTTGCTTATATGCTACACTTATATACTCATCTTTTAAAGGTATTATTGGATAACCTGTATATACTGGTGAAACTCCTAAGCCTAATCTTACTTTGCCCGCTGATACTGCTAATACATCCATTTTACTCATTGTTGACAATGTAAAATAAGAAAATGTTCCTCCTATTAAAAGTATTGTCATACTAAGGATAGTTGTTACAAGTAAAAATTTATTTATTTTATTACTATTTTTTTCTTTCATATTTACCATTCCTTGCTATTATAATGATATCAAATTATTTATCTTTTTTCAAGTACTTTTTAATTTTTATAAATTTTAGTTTTGTGATAATGGTTTCATTGACTATATAATCCTTTTATGCTAATATTATAATAGTGGTGACAATATGAAGAGTTTGGTTAAATATTTTATTATAGGATTTAAAGAGATTTTTTCTAATAAAATACTTATAATAAGTTTGTCTGTAGTAAATTTATTTTTAATATCAGGGGTAGTATATAAAGCTGTAAATAATAAAAAAGAACTTAATAAATATGAAGATTTAAAGAGTCAAATAATCGAGAAAATGGAAACTAAATTGGTAATTGAAGAAAATTCTTCTAGTGATAGTGAGGCTCATGGGGTAACTAAGATAACTAATTGTTTAAAAAAAAGTATTCCTAAAGAAGAATTAAGTGATAATTTATTAAATATTGGTAAACAGATTGAAGATGTTATGAATGCTTCTAATCTTAACTTTGCTTTTAAATATAAAGATTTATATACTGGTTTTTCTTTATCATATAATGCTAATCAACCTATTTTTGCAGCTTCTACTATTAAAGCACCTGAGGCTATATACATATATGAAGAAGCTGAAAAAGGTAATATTAATTTAGATGAAGTACTAACTTATACTTCTAGTTATTATAGTGAAGGAACAGGAGTTCTTAAAAATACAGCATTTAATAAGAATTATACGATAAGACAATTAGTGGGATATTCTGTTATTCATAGTGATAATGCTGCTCATCTTATGTTAAATAATAGATATCAAGTGCAAAATATTAGAGAGTATTGGCAAAATAATGGAACTACTTCTATTTATAAAACTAATTCTCCGTGGGGTGATTTAAGTGCTAATGATGCTGCTATATATATGGAGGAATTATATAATTATTATCTTACTAATACTAGTAATAGTAATGAACTTATTAATTATTTTAAATCTGCATGGAAGGTAATTAGTGCTCCTAATAATATAACTATTGCTAATAAATCTGGTTGGTCTGACAATTCACTTCATGATGCTGCTATTGTATTTGATGATAATCCTTATGTTTTGGTTATTTTAAGTAGTAGAGGTTATACTGAATATACAAGTTATTTTAATCAAATATCTAATCTTGTCTATGATTTTCATCATGCTTATTGGGATGAAAAAATTAATAGATGTACAAATATAAGTGAGTAAATACTCACTTATATTTTTTTATGCTAGAGACCTTAGGCTCTAGCATACCCCGGAATACTACAGGATGAAGGGAAAAAAAGAAAAAGCATAATTAATGCTTATTCTTAATAATATCTACTATTTCATTAGTATTATCTAAATTTATTTTAATACTTTTACTATTATTCATATCTTTTAATTCTATAGTATTTGTATCTATTTCATTTTGTCCTAGTATAATAACATATGGTATACTATTTTTATTGGCAGACTCTAATGCTTTCTTTACTTTTCTTTTATTCATTTCTATAATTACTTTTATACCATTATTTCTAAGTTTAGAAGCAAGTAATAAACTTTCTTTATTAGTATCCATTGGAATAATTAGTAAATCATATAAACTATTACTAGTAGATTCTTCAAGTAATTCACATATTGGTACTAAACCAAACGATATACCAACAGCAGGATATTTGTTACCATCGTCGATAAAGTTGGTAATTATTTTATCATATCTTCCACCACCACCAATGGCACAAGTTAATCTTTGCTTTTTGTCAAATACTTCCCATACTGTTCCAGTATATATTTCAAGTCCTCTAGCTAAATATGGTGTAAATCTAGCATATTCATTTAAATTTAAATAATCTATATATGAGAATAATTCTTTTATCTCACTCTTACCTTCGATAAATTCTTCATTATCAATATTCATATTATCTAATTCATTAATATTACACTTAAATAAACTAAATAAATTATCTAATTTTTCACTTGCTATATTGTATTCTTTTAGTTCTTCACGAACACCATCTTCTCCTATTTTAGCAAGTTTATCTACGGATAAGATTACTTTAGATGTTAACTCTTTATCAATACCTGACGATATAATAAAACCTTCAAGTAACTTACGATTATTTATTTCTACATAAACTTCTATACCTAGTTTTTTATAGCACTCGATAGTCATCATTAACATTTCAGCTTCAATAAATGATCCTTCTATACCGCATACATCGACATCACATTGATAGAATTCTCTTGCTCTACCTGTTTTTACTGGACCATCTCTAAATACTTTACCTATTTCATATCTTTTAAATGGTAAGTTTATAGTCTTACCAGCATTCATACTTATTACTTTAGAAAATGGTACTGTTAAGTCATATCTTAATCCAAGTGTTCTATCACCTTGATCTTTTAAAGTATATACTTCTTTTAATATTTCACTACCACCTGAATACTTTGATGCTAATAAATCATAATAACATAAAATACTAGTATCTAGTGGTAAATAGCCATACTTTTCAAAGGTATCTGTAAGAGTATTTACTACTTTTCTTCTTATTATCTCTTTACTTGGAAGACTATCTACTGTTCCTTTTACATTCATTATTTTCATTGTTTCACCTCTTTCTATGATTTTAATTTTAGTAACTCACTTAAATCGGTTATTGTTTGATATATGCATTCTTTTCCTGAGTCAGAAAACTTAATAGATATACCACCTTTTTCATGCCAATAATCTAAGTTTCCTAAAAAGTCATCTACTAAAATGTTACCTTTTGGATCTACAGCATCAGCCTTTCTTATTTCTTTTGGTACTGCTATTACTTTTACTTCAGGTAATACTTCTTTAAAATAATTTAATTTAGCTATTATTTCTCCATCTGAATTAACATGAGTTAGTATTTCTACATCATATACTTTAGTTAACTCTTTTATTTTTTCGATGGAATTATTTATTTCACCGGCTTCAATTATGAGTTCTTCCCAACTTAAATTTTTATAGAAATGTTCTATATCTTTTTCATTTGTTAAGCCTTTATTTTTTATCATTTTATAAGACATATTAATTGTATCTAGTATTACACCATCACAATCTAAATATAACTTAGTCATGGTTTTCTCCTTCTATTTTAATCCTATTTGTATTTCTTCTTTACCATTATAGAAGTTAGTTATTTTTTCACTTTCTACTTTGATAACTGTTGGATCAGATACTTTTAAACTACTTATATCAGAAACTGCTCCTGATGGATCTCCTACAAAGTTACTATTGAAATCATCATGTAAATCAACACGATATACTTTATCATTTAAACTTGATACAATACTTGATACTTCTTTATCTTCATTAGTACTATCATAATAATATACATAGTATAATTCTTCTACTTGTCTTAATGAATCACCCGCTAATATTTTATTTGTAATAGTAGTCTCTTTATTATCACTACTATTATTTTTCTTATTTGTTCCAAAATCTTTAGTTACAAAGATACTTGTTAGTAGATATAATACTATAAATAATACTAGTATTACTGCTACTATTATTACTAATGTTTTAGGTTTCATAGTATTAAAATCTTGCTTCTTTACTTGTAATTCTTTTACATTCTTTCCTTCTCTTTTTGCTTGTTTTCTTTTTAATTCTCTTCCCATTATTTTCACTTCCTTACTTATTTTTATTCAATCATTTTAGTATCATCTAATTTAGTTATTCCTATAACATTACTATCATTTGTTAAAATGTTTATTTGCCTTCTGGCAGTTTTATTTAACTTTTCAAGTCTATCTTTTTGACTAATATTATTTTCTATCATACTAGCATTTAATACTTCTAAATTAGATAAAACAACTAAATGTAAAATATCAGTATAATCTCTAATATTACCTTCTTTATCAGGATTATTTTCTTTCCACTCTTTAGCGGTCATTCCAAATAGTGCTACATTTATTACATCGGCTTCATTTGCATATATAAATAATTTTTGTTTATCTGTAAGTGTTGGTACTATATTTTCTTTTATACTATCAGTATGTATTCTATAATTTGTTTTTGATAAACTTCTTCTTACTGACCATTCTATTCTTTCCTGGTATGTTTCATTATGCTTTAATCTTTCAAATTCTTTAATTAAATATAACTTAAATGCCGGATCTATCCAGGAAGCGAATTCTAAAGCTATATCAGGATGAGCAAATGTTCCCCCATCGTACTTGCCTCTTTTGCTAATGAATCCTTTAGAATTTGTAAAACTTATCCATCTTGATGGGCTCATAGTAAACGAATTGTTAGCAGCATCATTTTTAAACTCGCGAAATTCCGCTAGTTTAAAATCTTCATTAAAAAGTTCTTCCCATAACGAATAAAAGTCAAACGAACTTTTGTTACTCATCCATTTAATAATAACATCCCCTGGATTATTAGAATTTTTATACCTTGCTAAATCTGTCAAAGAAATATAATCAACACCATTAACTCTCATTACTTTAACTAAATTGTCTTTTACATGCATTTTAGTTATAATTTTATCATTCAATATAGCCTACTTCCTTTCTGTTGTTTACTATTACTTTCTTTCACTTCCTCACTTACTTATTATAATATATTTTTAATTACTTGTAAATTAGTAAAAGACATTCTTTAGATATAATCCTTCTGGATTAGCAGTCTTCATGGCTTCTCTTCGATCTTCTTTTTCTAATATCTTTATTATATCTTCACTCTTTAGTTTTCCTTCTCCTACCGCTATTAGGGTTCCTACCATATTTCTTACCATATATCTTAAGAAACCTGTTCCAACAAATACTAAAGTTATTTTATTGATATCTTTGGTATCTCTTATTAAATTGGTTTGAGATATTGTTCTTACATAATCGTCTTTTTCTTCATCAGTTTTAGTAAATGATTTAAAGTTATGTGTACCTTCAAAGTATTTCATAGCCCTTTCCATTTCTACAACATCTAATTTATTATTATGTTGATAGACATAGTTTCTTTCTAATGGGTTATATTCTCCCATATTTAATATATAGATATATTCTTTTCCTATCGCAGAAAATCTTGCATGAAAGTCACTACTTACCTCTTCTACTTTTCTTACAAAAATATCTTTAGGAAGAAGACTATTTAATCCTTTGGCTAATTTTTCTAAAGTGATATTCATATCTAAATCAAAGTGAATTTTTTGAGCCATGGCATGGACTCCAGCATCTGTTCTTCCTGAAGCATGAATATCTATTTTTTTACCACCGCTTATTTCTTTTAGTGCTTTTTCTATTTCTCCTTGAACAGTACGCATCTTTGGTTGTTTTTGATAACCAGAGAATTCTGTTCCATCATAACTTACTGTTATTAAGTATCGCATAATCTTTCCTCCTTAATAAAATATTACTATACTTAGTATTAATATATTTAAAACTAGTAATAAACTATCTTTTTTCTTCCATTTATTAGTTCTTAAATTAGTTCTTGACTTTCCATAATTATATAGTCTTAAATCCATGATATCTCCTAGTGACTCAGACTTCTTTAATGATAAAACAAACATTGGTATGAAGACTCCTACTAAAGTGGATATTTTATCTTTGATATTTTTATTATCAAAGTTTATTCCTCTCATCTTTTGGGCTTTTATTATTCTATCTGCTTCCATAGTAAGAGTTGGTATATATCTAATTGTTAATGTTATTATCATAGCTATATCATTTACTGGTATATAATTATTAAATGGTCTTAACATTCTTTCAATACCATAGGTTATTTCACTAGTACTAGTAGTATATGTTAAAGCACTACTATAGATTATGATAAATATTAATTTATATAAATCATAGATGGTATTATTTATATTAAATATTAAATCTATTATTAAGATAAATACTAAGAATATTTTTATACTATATATATTTCTTAGATATGTTAAGATATTTATATCACTATATATCATCATAAGTATTAAATAACTTGTTAACATTATTATATCTTTATAACTATCAATAAAGAAAATACTTACTATCATTATTAGTAGTGATATTATTTTAAATACTGGACTTAATTTATGAACTACTGAATCTCTTTCATAATACTTACCAAAATTTATATTAGTTAACATTACGATAGATATCTTTCATTAACTCTTTGATATCAAAGGTCATTTCTAAGTTTATATTTTTCTTTTTATTGGCAGTATTTATGAAATCTACTATTTGTGGTATGGAAATACCTGCATTTTTTACTTTATCCATATTAGTCATAAGTTCTTTATTTGTTCCTTTACTAGTTATTTTACCTTTCTTTAAGATAACATAATTATCTGAAATCTTTAAAGCAAATTCTATATTACTAGTAAATATTATTATTGTTTTATGATAGTTATTTTTTAGTCTTTTTAATAATTTTATTAGATATTCTTCTTTTTTGTTATCTAAGTAAATAGTGGGTTCATCTATAATAATTAGTTTAGGATTTAGTGATAGAACTACTCCTAGTGAAAGAAGAGATTTCTCACCACTAGATAAATTAAAGGGATTCTTATCTAGATAACTATTATCTAAACCAATCATTTTTAGGGTATCTTCAATTCTTTTTTCAATATTATCTACTTTATAATTATATTTATTTAAACCAAAAGATAATTCTTCTTTGACATTACTAAAGATAAATGATTCTTCAGGATTTTGAAAAACATATCCTAATTCTCTTCCGATATAACTATTAGTAATTGTACCAGTATAATCAGTTATTAAACCAGATAATAAATAACTTAGAAGGGTTTTACCACTACCAGATGATGATATAACAGTAGTTATTTTTCCTTCGGTAAATTCATAACTTATGTTTTTTAGTTTGTCTTGGTATGATACTTTATCTAATTTTATGGCCATAATTTATCCATTACCTCCCCACTATCAAAATATACTTTGTCTAATAAATCATATAACATTAAATTATGAGATAATTTGACAATGAATGGTAAGTTAAAACCTAATTTTTCTAATTTTTCATCTTGATATATTTTTTCTTTAGTATCATACATAACTATCTTACCTTTATCTAATACTAAGATATTATCTGATAATAAGGTATCTTCTAAATCATGAGTTATTAGTATAATAGTAAGTTTATATTCTTTTTGATACTCTTTTAATACTTTAAAGATTAATTTCTTATCACTGGCATTTAATTTATATATTGATTCATCTAAAAGTAATATCTTTGGTTTATGTATAAGAGCAGAAGCTATCATTACTTTTTCTTTTTCAGAGTTTGTTAATTTATCAGGAGATAATTCTAATATGTCTTCTAATTTAAATTTCTTAGCTATCATATTTATACTTGAAATCATTTCTTTTTTACTATATTCTAGATTTTCTAAAGTAAAGGCTAAGTCATCTTTTACTGTTTCTCCTATAAAGTGATTATCAGCATTATCAAAACAAACTGAGAATTCTCTTCTTATCTTTTTCATATAGAAGTCATTTAATAAATAACCATCTATTGCTATATATCCTTCAGCTTTATATAAACCTATTAGTATCTTAGCTAGAGTGCTTTTACCTGAACCATTCTTCCCTATAATAGTGGTAAAACTTCCCTCTTTTATTTCTAAATTAAAATTTCTAAATAAATAATCTTCTTTTTTATATTTAAATGACATATTCACTATCTTTATAATACTCTTCTCCATAACTTCCCTCTTGTATTTATTATTATATATTAAATACATATAAAATTCAAGGTTAGAAAAGGAAAAAATCTCTTTATTTGAAGATATTTTCTTTTGTATCACTTTGTGTATCACTTGTGTATATTAGTATGAATACAAAAATAAAATTAGTAAAGAAAAAGAGGATTAATCCTCATTTAAATATTTAACTAGAATATCATCTAATTTAGTTTTAGATATAGGTAATGTTAGGTACTCAATATTTTCTTTTTGATAATCATTTAGAGTAACTAATACTATCTCTAATTTATAACCTGCGACTAGGGATAATTTATTAATTGTTTTTTTAAAGTCATTAGTATTCTTAATATCATAATTATCTATTCCATATATATGATCTGATAAGAATACTAAGTCAAATGTTTTATTACTACTAAGTAATTCATTTAGTTCATTTACACTACCTGCGGTTGTTATATTTACATTATAATTCATTAGTAGTTCTGATAGATTTCTTATATCATTATGACTATTAAGAGCTACTAAAACATTCTTATCACTGGCATCAAAGTATTCTATTTCTTCATTGTCATTAATTTCTTTTACTTCTTCTTGTCTTTGATATAAAGAAAATTCAAATATAACTTTACTTCCATCTTTACTTATAAAATTATGTCCTCTTTGTAAATCTATTAATTTTTCATATATTTCATATTCTATAGATTTGTTTGATAATGTATATTTATTATCTTTTTCATACATATCTAGATTATTATATTTTGAATCTACGACTAGAGAGAATTTTAAATGACATTTATTTCTAACTAATAAATTAGATATTTTAATACTTAGAGTATAGTTTTCAAAATTCTTACTAATAAAATCTACTAAATAAGAAAATGTCTGTACTATATTGGTATCACTACCATAAAGTACTTTAGGTAAAGTAGATATTTCATAATTTACTTCTATATTATTCTTTTCTAATATTCCTTTAATATTATCTATTAGATTACTTGTTTGATATTTTCTTTCTTTAATACTATAATCACTACTTTCTATTCTAGTTATATCCATTACTTTATTTACTTTATCTACTAATGAAAGAGTTGTTTTTTGTAATTCTTTTATTTCTTCTAGAGATAGTGATATATTATTTTTATTTATTTTTTTATTACTAAAGTTTGCTATTTCTGTAAGGGGTTCTTTTATACTTATAATTAAATTATTTATGGTATTTGAGGCTAATTCATTTCTTTTATTTAATAATTCTTTAGTATATTTTAATTCTTTTGATAATTTTATATCAGGATTTTCTATTGTAAAATACATAATATAAATTATTATTGATAATGAGAAATTTATTAGTAGTAAATCTGGAAATATTTTTTGTATTAATATCATTATTCCTAGTATTACTAATAAGAAATATACTGGGTAATATTTTTTATTCTTTAGTTCTTTATGATTAGATATTATTGATATAATCATAATGATAAAACATAGGACTGTAAGCAGGTAGATTATTTCTACTCCACTACCTGTTGGTAATAATAAATCTCCTACTTTATTTATACTTATTGGTAATATTATTGTTATTATTGATAATATTGTAAAGATTATTGATGATATTACTAAGATTATTCTATATTTATCATTATCTTTATCTTTTAATTTTAATGTTACTATTACTGTATATAAAGTAAATGAATATAACCATATTACAAAACCTAAGAATAATAATTTTAATGTATATAAATATAAACTAGAATCTACTGCTATATTATTTTTAACTAAGATAAATGAATATATTTCTATTAATCCTGTTATTATAGTAGTTATAATTATACTATGATATATTTTATTTTCTGATATACTAAAGTTTGTTTTAAAACTATATATTATGAATAATAATATAGAGAATATTACTCCTGCTATTGTAAAACATATACTATACATATCTTCCTCCTATTCTTTATTTAATTTTATCATATATTTATTAAAATTACTATACCTTTCATGAAAATCCAAGGTATTTTCATGTTCTTCCTAGCCTATAGTCTAGGAAGAAATAACAATAAGATATTATATTTGGGGTGTAGACTTTCTAACTAAGAATATTCTAAATAAAAAGAAGATAACTAGTATCTTAACTATATATTTGGAAATATTTTTAATAAAAGAAGTATTCACTCTAGAATATTATAGATATGGTTGATATTTATTTTAAAACTTAGAATAAGGTTTAAAATAACCCTCTAAGATTATAGCTTAGAGGGTATATAAATAATTATTTTAATATTTTAGTTTTACCTTTTCTTGGTACTATTATATTACCATTTATTTCATAAATATTATTATCAAAAATATCTTCTTTCTCTAGTTTTACAAAGTCTACTTTTTTATTTACTTCAGTAAGAGGTATTTCTTTAGTAATAACATAATATTTAGGAATATAAAGTTCTTTTAATTTAGTATATATTAATTTATTTAATTCATTAATAGTAGTTTCTTTTTCATCTTCATTATTAAAGATAATATGACATACTGGTATTTCTCTTTCAATAGAATCTTCTTTTTTTACTACACAGCAATCAAAAACATTATGATGAGTTTTAATTATTTCTTCAATAGCAGTTAACCATACTTTATCACCACTTCTAGTAATCATCCTCTTAGCTCTACCACAGTGATATATTCTGCCTTCTTTATCCATATAACCATAATCACTAGTATGAAGCCATACTTTACCATCTTTATGTTTCATTAATACTTTATCTGTTTCTTCTTTATCTTCAAAGTAACCTTTCATAACAGTAGGACCACTTATACATATTTCTCCTATTTTACCTTCTCCAAATGGTATTTCGTTATTATTTTCATCAAACATACTAACATTAACATTAATAAATGGTATTCCTATACTACCTAAAGCATAAGCTATTTCTTTAGAATAAGTAGCGGCCGCTGTTGACTCACTCTCTCCATATCCTTGTTTTAATGTTGCACTGCCACCATGATTTCTTATATATTCGTTAGCGGACTCTTCTTCTGCTACGGTAAGTTTATCTCCTCCAGATATTGGACTTGTCATAAATGATGTATCTTTTATAATATTACTATCGACCATTTCTTTAAATAGGATTGGTCCTGATAAGAAAATATTTGGTTTATATTTATCTAATAATAATGGATATTCCTGAGGTGTAAAGAATGGTATTAATTCTACTGATACTCCGCAACATAATAAACAATATGTAGCATTGTAGTAATAGGCTACTGATGGTGGTAAGATACTCATTGAAGTTTTACCTACATCAAAACCTAAATCTCCTAATTTAAAACCATAAGCACTACTATTTAGATTAATATTTGATAGAGGTACTCCTTTAGCATTACCAGTAGTTCCTCCAGTATATACTATTACTGATGTATCACTACCTATACCCATAGGTTTATTAAGTAGTTTACCTCCTCTAGTATATTTCTTCCAGTCTTTAAATGACATAAATCTTTTATCTATCTTATATGAATCAGACTCTCTTTCTTGTTTCTTCATATTAGTTAGAATATTTTCTAATTCTTTATATAATAATTTTGGATTATTACTGTGTACTTTACCTTTAGCATTTTCTACTAACATATTTAATTTTTGAATACCAGATAATTCTTCAAATAATGACATACAAATAATACTATCTAAAGTATCTACTTCTTCTATACCTTTACTTACTTTTTCAGTTATTAGTGGTACATCTGTTATAAAGAAATACTTAGATTTTGTCTTTACTAGAATATCTTTAATTCTATCTTCTGCTTCATCAAATTTTATTAGATTAGCAGTAGCTCCTAGTTTGGATAAAGCAAACCACATAAAGATTATATCTGGATTATTAAGCATCATAAATGATACTATATCTCCTCTTTTTATATTCATTTTATTAAATCTCTTGATATATTCTTCCACTTTACTTATTAAATCTTCTCTTGTATATACTTTACCACAATATGATAAAAGTTTTATATTACCATAACTTTCTGATACTTTTAAGAAATAATCATAAGCATTCATATTTGTATCTAAGTAAGCTTTCTTTTCATCTGAATAGGTATCAATATCGATATTATAATACTTAAGCCATGGTTTTACATTAGATGCTAATGTTCCTTCGACTCCTCTTTCTTTATCAAGAACAAAATTTTCACCATTAAATCTTTCTTCATTTATATTTATTTTCATTTAAATCCCCTCCAAAAACAATATTATTATATCATAAATTGTTAAATAGTCAAATTATTCATTGATATAAGAGTTTATTTTATGGTACAATATATTAAAGAGGTGACATAAATTGGGTAAGACTATTACTAAAGTTATAAGAGTAGATAATGATACTAAGAAATTAATGAATGAATTTTATAAAGATATGAAAAGAGATAAAACTCCTCCATATGCTGTATTTCAAGCTGATACTGGTGATACAATAGTTACTTTATATGAGTCTGGTAAGGCTATGTTCCAAGGGGTATCTGCGGATATTGAAGCTGGTATGTGGGAAAGTATTAGAAAAGATAAAGATAATATTGATTATTTTATGGATACTAAAGATACTAAAATTAAAAAAGAAGAACAAGTAGATATTCCTAGTGATATTGCTTCAGTTGGTTCTGATGAAGTTGGTACTGGTGACTACTACGGTCCTATTGTGGTTACTGCTTCTTTTGTTAGTAAAGATAATATTCCTTTCTTAACTGAACTTGGTGTTAGGGATTCTAAGAAATTATCTGATGAACAAATTCTTAAGATAGTACCTAAGATTATTAAAAAAATACCATATAAAACGATTATGTTATCTAATAAAGAATATAATGATAATTATGGTAAAGATATGAATATGAATAAGATTAAGGCTGTACTACATAATAAGGTATTAACTGAAATGGTTAAAGATAATGATTATGATTATATTGTTGTAGATCAATTTGAACCTGAAAAGAGTTATTATAATCATTTATCTGATGTACCTAATCCTTTAAAGGGTATTACTTTTATTACTAAGGCTGAAGATAAATGTCTTTCAGTAGCAGTATCTTCTCTTATAAGTAGATATATTTTTATTAAAGAAATGGATAAACTAGGAGATAAATATGGTATCTTTTTACCTAAAGGGGCTAACTATTATGTTGAAGATGTTGGTATTAAATTAGTTAATAAATATGGTGAAAAGATATTACATGATATTGCTAAATTAAACTTTAGTAATACTGATAGAATATTAAAAGAAGTAAGAAAATAATTTCTTGCTTTTTTTATTTCTAGTAAAGCCTATATTAGTCTTTACTATTCATTTGAAGCCCTAGTGGTCTTCGAATGAATATCAGCCATATCTATTATATTTGAGGTGAACACCTTTTTTTAACTTGAAGTCGAAATTTTCGACTTCAAAGTTATTAGTTATTAATAATCTTTTTTAACAAAACTCTTAACGTTAATTTTATTTTATTTTAGTAAGTCTACTAATTAACTCTTTTAATATAGTAGAATCCTCTATTCTATTTATACTAGTACATTTCTTACCTATATCTTTTAAACTACTTCCTAAGTTATATAATTCTTTATTATCTAATATAATAAATCTATCATGAAATATATCGGTAGTTATTATTTCTATATTAGAATATTCTTGCATATACTTCTTTTTAGATATCTCATCTATATTTTTAGTATATATTTTTATATTTACTTTAATATCTTTGGTAATATCAAATAATTCTTTACCAGCATAATTATCTATAATTATTATTTCTTTCTTTGCTTTATTTAATATATCTATAAGTAAAGAATAAGCATCATATATTTGTCCATTATAGAAAATATGATTAATTTTCTCTTTAGTACTTAGTTTGTTAAATGATTCTTGTAATAATCTTATTTCATTATCATGTTCTAATACTAAACTATTTATATATTTTTGTTCTATTAGTGAAGTATTTATTATATTTTTCATTGCTACAAAGGCATCCATTATTTTTATACTTATTTCTTCTGCAACATCAGTTTTTAATATAGCACTTAACATAGCGACACCTTGCTCAGTAAATACATAAGGTAAATATTTAATATTAAGTCCTTGTTTTTGATTGTTTTTATTCAAGGTTTCAAATTGAAACCTTGAATAAATAGAAGAATATTCTTCTTTTGTTAATTGAAACATAAATCTTTCTGGAAATCTATTTATATGTCTTTTAACTGCTAAATTAAGTGATTTTGTTCCATTCTTGCAACCATATAACATAGCTAAATCAGAATCTAGCATTACTTGTTTACCTCTTATTTCATAAATTAAATTCTCTATTTTTATATTGTCTTTTACTATTATTTCATTCATTTAATCATCCTTTCTTTTAATAAAATAATAACTCTTTTATCATTGTCTTATCGTCTATAATAACATGGTAATAAAACTGTGTCAATATAAAAAAAGCAAGATATATTAATCTTACTTTAGATACTATAATATTATTGTTAATCTTCTACAAAACTACCTATTACTTTAAATACTCCTTCTATTCCTTTCTTTAGAATACTATTTACTTTAATAGATACTTTATTAGTACCTTTAGTTAGAGTACTAGTATAATCTTTCTCAGTACTTACTAAATAATCTTCTCTTCTTACATCTTTACCCTCTTTAATATCTTGTTCAAACTGTTTCATTGCTTCATTAGTCATAACCATCTTATTTTGTAAGTTATATTCATAATAACCAGTCTTCTCTATTACGTAACTAATTACAAAGGCTAAAAATAAACTAAAAAATATAATTTTAAATATCTTTTTCTTATTCATGATATTACCCCTTTATATAATAATATAATATGTTAGATATAGCTTCAGTAGTATTTAGTACTTCATCAATATTATTATCTACTCCTCCTAGTTCTATTAGAATACTATTAGAACTAATATCTTGATTATAAATACCATCTACTCCTGGACCCTCTTTTTTATAAATACCTCTAGATAAACCTGGATAATATTTATTAGCTATATCATTTATCTTTTCTACATTACTTATATTTTCTTTATAATTATTATGTTCTAAACCTACTACAAAGAGTATCTTAGCATATACTTTACCATTAATAGTAGTAGTTGTTATATTTTTATTTACTGAATCTCTATGAATATCTATAAAATATTTTAATGAGTTATATTTATTCTTTTTATCTAGTATTAATATTCTTGATGCTTTATAACTACTAGCATGATTCCAATTATTTATATTTAAAAACTCTGTCATATTAGTATCCTCTACTAAGGTAGATAATCCTTTACTATTTAATTTTTCTTTTAATAAGTATGATGCCATTAATACATTAGGAGTTATTCCATATATATCTAGATTAGTATTATTATAGTTTTCTAATTGATGAGAATTATAGATATATATTATAGGGTTATCTATATCTACTGGATTAGGATCTTCTATATAAGAACTTATTTTCTTTAATTCTTCTAAATTACTATAGTCATCATTATGAGATACTTCTAGTACTTTTTCATTATTACCATACATTAATACTCCTTGATCAAGAATACTACTAGGATTTTTTAAATCGATATTAAATAAAAAATTAGTACTAGTATTTACAATATTTACTAATTTATAGTCTTCTAGTAAATGACTATTACCTCCTCCTAGTAAGAAGTTTATAAACTTTGTATTATTTATCTTAGTACTATTCTTTAAAGAGTAGTAGAAGGTTATGGAAAATATACTATATATTATAACTAGATAAAAAAATGATTTTCTAATTATTCTTTTGCTATTATTCTTTAATTTCATCTTTCCTTTCATAAGATCACCTTTATGATAAGTATATATTAATTTATATGAAATTAATGTCAAAAAATAAGCATATTACTATGCTTATTATAAATCTAATCTAAAATTCTTTAATTCATCAATAAATTCATCTGTTTCTTCATCATCAGTTATATTATATATTTTATCTTTAACTTTCATTAATTCATCATAACTTATTATAGCTTCTTCTTCTTGTTTCTTTTCATAATCTGTAAGTTCAATATTTGATGGTTTTGTTTCTTCTTCCATCTTTTCTACTATCTCACTAGCAAACTTCATATTATCATTTACTTCATAAGCATCTTCCATCTCTTCTAGTGGAGATATATTGGGATCCTCATAAGTCATACCTAAACCATTATCATAGTTTACACTGTTAAAGTCAAAATTATCTAGATTTTCTCTAGCTATGTATTCTTCTTTCTTCTCAATATGAATTGGAGATACTGGTTGTTTACTAGATATTTCTCTTAAAACATTCTTTTGATATAAGTTATTTTCTTTTACTTCTTCTTGTACTTCTTTTATTTCTTCTTTTACTACTGGTATTTTTTCTTCTTCTTTATTAGAAGTTGGTTCTTCTAGTGGAACTTCTTTAGTCTCTACTGGAACTTCTAACTGTTGTTGTTTTAAAATATTATTATTTATTTCTTTATTATCTTCTACTTTTTCTTGTTCTTCTTTTAGTATTTTTACTAATTTCTTATTTTTATTTATTAATATTATTGATATAACTACTAAGAAAATAAAAAGAAATATTATTATCCAAAAGAAAAATAAACTATCACTAGACAAATTATTATAAAAATTATTAAATGAATTTATCATTTTTGTCAACTCCTACTACTGATATAATTTATTATAGAGGCTACATAAATAGTGGCTGTTTCTACTCTAAAAATTAAATTTCCAAATGATACTCTATTATAACCATTACTTACTAGAATATCTTCTTCCTTATCACTAATGCCACCTTCTGGGCCTATCACCATTATAATTTTAGCACAATCTTCTATACTTTGTAAATAGTAATTAAGTAGTTTTTCTTTTTCTTTAGTCGAAGCTACTAACTTTAAGTCGGCGTCTTCTTTAGTTAAATCTTTGATACTTTTTATATCTTCAATTATAGGGATATTAGTTCTTTTGGATTGTTCACTTGCTTCTTTGCAAATATTTTCCCATCTTACTTTCTTTTTATTAAATCTTTCTTTATCTAATTTTACTATACTACGTTCCATACTTACTGGTATTATTCTAGATACACCTAGTTCAGTTAATTTTTGTAATATTAAATCCATCTTTTGTTCTTTTACTAGAGCTACCGCTACTGTAAGTTCTATTTTTGTTTTTTTATCTTCATCTAATTTTTCTATAACTTTTATATTAAATGGTTCTAAACTAGTTATTTCACATATATGTAATTTATTATTATAAACTACTTCTATTTTATCATTTATATTCATTCGCATTATTTTTTTGATATGTCTTATATCTGATTCTTCTAATAACATATCTTTATTTTTTATAAAATATCTTTGCATAATTATCCCTCTCTATATATAATTATAACAAAAAAATTAGACTTTTTATCATCTAATTTAATTTTTTATTATATTTAGTAAATTCACTATCATCATCTAATTCTGTTTCTGATAATAATTTAAATAGTTCTTTTTGTTTTCTATTAATCTTTGAAGGTATTACGACATTAATGATAACATACATATCACCTTTCTTATTATTAATATCACTATCTATTCCTTTACCTTTTAATCTTAATTTAGTACCATTTTTAGTACCATCAGGTATTGTTACATAAGCATTACCATATAGTGTTGGTATTTCTTTTTTACATCCTAAGACTGCTTCAGTTATAGTAAGTGGTACTTCTATATAAATGTCATTACCATCTCTTTTATAGAAGGAATCTTCTTTTACAGCAAATTCGATATATAAGTCTCCTGGCTGTCCTCCATTAGTACCGGCTTCTCCTTTACCCGCTAATCTTAGTCTATTGCCTGTATCTACTCCTTTAGGAATAGTTACAGTAAGAGTTTTCTTTTTAACTACTTTTCCTGTTCCTTTACAAGATGTACATATTTTATCAAATGATGAACCTGTTCCACCACAATGTGGACAAGTTGTTCTTGATAAGAAAGAACCAAACATTGTACTCTGCTGACGAGTTACTGTTCCGGATCCTTTACATTCGGGACAAGTATGACTATTGAAGCCACCTTCGCCATGACATTCACTACACTCATCTTCGCATTCTACTTCGATATCTCTCTTACTACCATGAACCGCTTCTTCAAAAGTAACAGTCATTCTGTATAATAAATCACTACCGGCTTGTTTTCTTTTTGAGCCTTTAGATGAACTTGTTCTAAAACCAAAGTTTTTAAGTACTTCTTCCATGATATCACCATAGTCACTAAAGTCAAAGCCATCAAATCCTGAGAAGCCACCTTGAGCATTAGTAAATGCACTATGTCCGAATTGATCGTACTGTTTTCTCTTATTCTCATCTGATAATACTGCATAGGCTTCTTGACACTCTTTAAACTTTTCAGCAGCATTTTCTTCTTTAGAAACATCAGGATGATACTTCTTGGCTAATTTTCTAAATGCTGATTTTATTTCATCTTGGGTAGCGGTCTTTGGTACTCCTAGTACCTCATAATAATCTTTTTTATCCATATTTTCCTCCAAGTACAAGTATAAAGCTCTAGAAAGCTAGAGCTTTTACTTAATTATTTTTCTTCAAATTCAGCATCTACTACATCATCTTTTTTATCTTCTTTTGGTGCTTCTTCAGTAGTAGTATTTTCTTGTCCTTCTTTTGCAGTGCTTTCATAAACCTTAGTAGCTAGAGCATTAGCCTTCTCTAATAGTTTATCTTTAGCTTCAGTGATTTCTTTAGCATCTTCGCCTTCCATAGCTTTCTTAGTCTTTTCTATTAACTCTTCAGCTTCTTTCTTATCACTATCAGTTACTTTATCACCAAGGTCTTTAATAGCCTTTTCTGTCATATTAATAATTTGTTCTGCTTCATTTTTAGCATCTGCTAATTCTTTCTTCTTAGCATCTGCTTCTTTATTCTTTTCTGCTTCTTTCATCATCTTATCGATTTCTTCATCACTTAATGTGTTAGTAGCAGTAATAGTAATTGATTGTTCTTTCTTAGTACCTAAATCTTTTGCTTTAACATTAACAATACCATTTGCATCTATATCAAATGTAACTTCTATTTGTGGTACTCCTCTAGGTGCAGGTGGAATGTTAGTTAATTGGAAGTTACCAAGGGTCTTATTATCATTAGCCATTGGTCTCTCACCTTGTAATACATGGATATCAACAGCAGGTTGATTATCAGCAGCAGTTGAGAACACTTGACTCTTACTAGTAGGAATTGTAGTATTTCTAGGTATTAATACTGTCATTACTCCTCCTAATGTTTCAATACCAAGTGATAATGGTGTTACATCTAGAAGAACGATATCATTAACATCTCCTGTTAATACTCCACCTTGAATAGCGGCTCCCATAGCTACTACTTCATCAGGGTTAACTTCTTTAGAAGGTTCTTTATTTAATTCTTTCTTAACTAGTTCTTGTACACAAGGTATTCTAGTAGAACCTCCTACTAATAATACTTTATCAATATCTTTAGCAGATAAGTTAGCATCTTTTAAAGCTTTTCTTACTGGTTCAGTAGTAGATTCTACTAAATCACTAATTAAGTCTTCAAATTTAGCTCTAGTTAAACTCATATTTAAATGAATTGGACCATCAGTACCTTGTGATATAAATGGTAATGATATTTCAGTAGTAGTCATACCACTAAGATCTTTTTTAGCTTTTTCAGCAGCGTCTTTAACTCTTTGCATAGCCATTTTATCTTTAGTTAAGTCTACACTAGTTTCTTTCTTAAATTCACTTACGATGTAATCCATAACTCTTTCATCAAAGTCATCACCACCTAAATGGTTATTACCACTAGTTGATTTAACTTCAAATACACCATCTCCTAATTCTAGGATAGATACATCGAATGTACCACCACCTAGGTCATATACAAGTACTGTTTGGTTTTTATCTTGTTTATCTAGACCATAAGCAAGAGCTGCTGCTGTTGGTTCATTAATAATTCTTTCTACCTCTAAGCCAGCAATCTTACCTGCATTCTTAGTAGCTTGTCTTTGTGCATCATTAAAGTATGCAGGTACTGTAATAACAGCCTTTGTAACAGTCTCACCTAAGTATGCTTCAGCAGTCTTCTTAAGATCTCCTAATATCATAGCAGATACCTCTTCTGGAGAATATTCTTTTCCATTAGCAGATACTTTTTCACTAGTACCCATTTTTCTTTTAATTGAAGATATTGTATCTTTATTAGTTACCATTTGGTTTTTAGCCTTTTGACCTACAATTATATCTCCATTTTTAAATGCTACTACTGATGGAGTTGTTCTCATACCCTCAGGGTTTGTTATAACTTTTGCTTCACCTCCATCGTATACAGCAACACAACTATTAGTTGTTCCTAAATCTATTCCTATAATTTTACTCATATTTATCATTTCCTTTCTTATTTATCATCATCAAAGTCATGAATGACTTTAATATTTTTTTCTTTATTTATATTTTCCTCTTTTTTATTCTTTTTTATGTTCATGTATAATAGATAGCTAACTAAAGCAATTAATATTACTGGTAATAGCCAAATAACAAATTTAACTGCTAGAACTGCTAGTAATATTGATACTATTATATATATTATTTCTTTTATGGTATCTTTATTCATTTACTTTCACCATAGCAGTTCTAAGTACTCTATCTTTATACATATAACCTTTTTGTAACACTACTGTTACAACTCCTGATTCTTTAGTTTCATCATGATCAACAACAACAGCTTGTTCTAGTGCTGGATCAAATTCTTTACCTAAACAATCTATTTCTTTTACTTCAAACTTTTCAAGTAAATCTTTTATTTGCTTATACATAAGTTTAAAGCCTTCTAGAAACTTAGATACTTCATCTTCTAAGTTATCATCATCCATACTTATTGCTCTTTCAAAGTTATCTAAGATAGGAAGAAAACCTTTTAAAATATCTTCTTCAGCATATTTTATTATTCTATTAGTTTCTTCATCTTTTCTTCTTTTATAATTAATAAGTTCTGCTTGACTTCTTAGAAGTGCCTCCTCTAGATTCTTTATTTTATCTTCTAGTTTATTATCACCACAAGAGCATTCTTCACTACAAGTGCACTCTTCTTTAGCCTCTTTGCAGTTACATTCTTCATTACTGCAATGTTCTTTCTTTATTTCTTTTTCTTCTTTTTTATGTTTATTATTCTTCTTTTCCACTTTGACCTCCTAAATTATTTTTAATGTAATCTAGTAGTGTTACCACTCTATCATACTCCATTCTCTTTGGTCCAATTATTGCTATTGTTCCTTCGGTTCCATCTATATTATATTTAGTTTTAATAACTGAAACATCATCTGTAAGTTCTGTTTCACTACCAACATAAATATTTATTCCATTATCTTCTTCTTTCATTTTAGAAATACTATCTATATCTTCAAATTTACTAAGTATTTCTTTTACTTTATCGATATTAGTAAACTCTGGTTGTTTTAACATATTAGTTCTTCCACCAAAGTAAGCATTTTCTCTTTGAGCGGAAGTAAATTCATGAAATGCATCATAGAAGGTATTATAAAGTACTTCATATTGACCAACATAATCTTTTATAATTGGTTTTACTTCATACTCTAGTTTTTCACTTACCTCGTTAATAGGAGTACCTATTACTAATTTATTTATTAATTCTACTGTTTTCTTTACATCTTCTTTAGGAACAGTATTGGGTAAGTATAATGTTTTATGTTGTACTACTCCTTTATCTGTTATTACTATAGATAATATTTTATTATCTTCTAGTGGAACTACTTCTACTTTCTTAAGTCTATTTTCTTTAGAAGCACCTCCTAGTACAACTGCTGTATAGTTAGTTATTTCACTAATTATTTCTATACTTTTCTTAATTGTATCATTTAAATCTAATGTATTATTTCTAAAAATAGTTTGAAGTTTTAACATATCTTCTCCTGTCATATTTTTAGGTTTCATTAAATTATCTACATAATACTTATAACCTTCTTCACTAGGTATTCTTCCTGATGCAAAATGATTTTTTTCTAGTAGATGTAATTCTTCTAAGGCTACCATTTCATTTCTAATTGTAGCACTAGAACATTTTAATTTCTTACAAATATGATTTGAACTTACTGGTTTAGCAGTTCTAATATATTCTTCTACTATTACTTTTAGTATTTCATTTTGTCTCTTGGTGATCATTATATCACTTCCTTTAGCAATTCTTTATTTCCATTGCTAATATCATTATATTACTATTTTTTAGCAATGTCAACATAAAATTGCTAATTTTTTTATTTTTTTATATTTCTATTGTAATATCATCTTACATAGTAGTTTATAGCCAAAGTCTATAAACTATATATCAACCATATCTATTATATTCGCAGTGGATATCTATATATTAAAATATTTAATTTTACTTAGAATATAATTTAGTATGGAAAAGAAATATATTTTATTATTAATGTTATTATTAATTATTATTATTTCTATTTGTTTGATATATAGAAATAATAATAAAGAGGATACTGATATTAAAGTTAAATATCCTATATATGAATATTATAAATTAAATAAAGTTATTACTGAGAATATTAATTATTATTTAAAAGATAATATAGATAATTATTATTTTCTTTATATTGATTATAAAGATTATGAATATAAGGAATATATATCTATAGTATTATATATATCTTATTTTACTGGAGGGGCTCATCCTAATTATGAGATTAAAACTATTAATTATAATAAAAGTACTAATAAATTTATTGATATAGATGATCTTATTAATAGGGATAAAGATATATTAAATAAATTATCTATATATTCTAGAGAATCTTTTAGTAATAATGATATGTTTAATGATAAAGTTGTGTTTGATATGATGATTGATGGTACTAAGAGTATTAAAGATAATTATAAATATTTTAATATTACTAGTGATGGTTTAATTATATATTTTAATAGATATCAAATAGCTCCATACTACTATGGAGATTATAGTATTACTATTTCTTATAATTATTTAAATTTAAGTATTTGAAATATTTTATTTATATGATAAAATTAAATAAAGGAGAATTGATAAAATGAATATAAAATTATTTAGGAAAGCTATTCTTTTAATACATGGTTTTGCTGGTGGTAGTTATGATTATAATAGTCTAAATAATGATTTAGAATTATATAATTGTTTTGATGTATTTACTTTTACTTTACCAGGACATGAAAGAATGATTATTGATAAGGTAACTAGAAAAGATTGGATTAAAAAGGCTGAAGATGAATTAGAAAAAATAATAAATGCTGGTTATAGTGAAGTATATATAATTGGTCATAGTATGGGTGGTGTTATTGCTTCATATTTAGCAAGTAAATATAAACAAGTTAAAAAGCTAGTACTCGCTGCTCCTGCCTTTCATTACTTAGCTTTTAAAGGAGATAAAGTTGATGTTTTAGAAAGTATTAAAAAACTTCCTAATTTATTTAAGAATTATAATCCTGAAGAAGTATTATCTAGGTTATTTAAAGTACCTGCTCCTACGATTAGGGAATTTATGAAGTTAGTTGAAGAACATACTGGAGACGTTAAAAATATTACTTGCCCTACTTTAATATTACATGGTGATAAAGATGATATTGTACCATATGATTCTGTATTATATGTTTATGATAATATTAAATCTAAGAGTGTTACTTTAATTGAATTAAAGACTTTAACTCATGATTTATTTATGAATGATAGATATGAAGAAGTAAAGGGTTTAATTATTAAATTCTTTAAAACGATACCTATTGATAAGAAAATACAAAAAAAGATATAAGAAAAGAGACTCATTATAAAGTCTCTTTTACTTTTTTATATCCTCTTACTGATAATACTAACATACTAATAATTATTAGATAATTATATAAATTATTTTGTTCTACTCCAGTTTGAGGAGGTAATTCTTCAATATCTCCAGTACCCATAGTATTAGTATAAATATATTCTACATATATAGTATCATCTATATAAGTACCATTTTCATTGCCATTAATTTCTTTTAAACTATAACCAAAGAAATCTTTTTCTTCAGTATTATATTCTTTACCTACTAAATCAGTAGTTCTAACTTCAGTAGTAAGTTCGTTACCATCAGTATCCTTATAAGTAGCAATTACTACACCATAAGGTACTTTATCAGTGACTTTGTCTTCATCAGTAATTTCATTATTACCATAAATTAATCTCGATTCAACTTTATTAGTAACTTCACTACCTACATTTGTATATCTTAATTTAATATCAAATGATTCATTTATTACTTGATTATTTTCATCTATATTATATGTTTCTTTACATGTAATTACTTTTCCATCTAAAGTACATCTCTTATCCATAGAAGTAATAACTACATTATATGGTAATATATCAGTAAGTTCTAAAGTAACTTCTCCAACATAATTTTCTATTTTACCATTATAATTTAATACATAATTATATTCTGAATTAATATCAGTAATTTGGTTCTTTTGTAATTTAGTTACATCGTTTTCAGTTATTTCACCATTATTTTTAATATAATTATAAATAACTGTAATGGTAGAACCTGCTACAAACTTACCACTAGCATTATCAGGTAAAGTTTTAGTGTCTAATGTATATCCATAGAATGATTTAGCACTAGTCTCATAACTTACTCCACCTAAATTAGTTTTAGTATCTTCTACTTCCAATATAGTGTTGCCACTTATATGTTTTACTACTAAACTTCCTTTTAATACTTCAGTTTCAGTTTCAGTTTCTTCTGATGGAATTTTATTTCCATCTAAATCTACTACTGTTTGAGCTTTATTAATAATTTTATCAGAGTCAATTTCTATAAATACTAACTCTAAGTTAAATGATGCATTAACTTCAAATATGCCATTTATATAGTCTTCCTCTGTTATATTATTATACTCTTTAATACAAGTAATAATTTTATTACCATCATATGTACAAGTACTAGGTAATTTAGATTTATTAATATTAATAGTATAAGGTAACATATCTTTAACTATTAATTTAGCATTTCCTACATAATCTTTTATTTTAGCAGAACCACTTATAGTATAATTAAATACTCCATCAATACTATTAATAGTATTAGGTCCTATTTTCTCTACTTTAGGTTCTTCTACAGTGCCATCATTCTTAGTATAGTAATATGTTACTGTTATTTTACCTTCAGTATATTTACCATCTTTATTTTCAGGTAATTTATTTTCATTTAATGTATATCCTAATATTTCTTTAGGACTAGTGGTATAATTAGTACCTGCTAGTTTTTCTCCTAATTCTTCTTTTGGAGCAATTTCACTATTAGTATTTTCATCTTTAAATAATACTTCTACAGTACCTTTAATTTCTACATTAACATCTTCAGAATCTTCAGTTCCATCAGTAGTAGTATTATTAACTACTGTAACACCACTAGCTATATTAGTTAACTTATCACCATTAACACTTATATAGTCATTATATTTTACCATATATTCAATAGTAACATTAATAGGATAAGTACTCATATATTTATCTATATTATAAATCTTAGTCCAAGTAATAGTATTATTTTCTTCATTATATATACCATTATTCAAAACACTATTATTAACTTCTATACTTTGTGGTAATGTATCAGTAATAGTAACTCTTACTACATCACCTTCTCTAACATTATTAAGTGTTGTATTATAATTTATTGTGTAACCAACTTTATTATCTAAACTTGTTACAGTATTCATATTTGCTTTTTTAGTAATAGCTTCATCAGTATAACTAAATTTTTTAGCAGTATATAAAACATTTATAACATTCTTAGAAATATCTGTTGAAATAACAAGACTTTCTGGATTTACGCTATTAAATTCATAGCCATTTCCTGCATCTGCAAGATAAGCATTCTTATCATTATCATTTAGAGTGATAGCATCACCCTTATGAGCACTTCTTGTATCACTAGAACCTAAATAATTTCTATCATTAGGATTAGTTATTTCATCTTTATAATAATTAATAACATAATTATATGTATTTTGTACCCAATATACTTCGGCACTTTCACTACTTGTAATAGGATTTGTTAATCCATCACCAGTTAATGTAAATGAATTATTATTATGATTACCATTAGTTCTATACCAACCAGTAGCACTATCTTTATCTTTTATTTCAATATTAAATGAATATACTTTTTCTTCTTCAGTAATATCACCAACTTTAATAGTTACATCTTTACCATTAACAGTAATATCTTGACTATCTTTAGTACCTTCAACATACTTAAAGTTATCTCCAATTACATCTGTTAATACACCATTGGTAGCAGCAATAGAAGTTTTTATATCCTCAAATATAGTCTTAAAGCTATCTGCTATACCTGTTGAATTTGCTTCTTTATAAAATCCTTTTTCTTCTTTGTTATACTCATAATAATCTCTGTATCCATAAACTCTAGTCATAGTAGTATCAGAAGATATTTTTTTAAGGACATCTTTAGCAGTAGCATCATTTTCGATACCATAACCAATAGAGAACACTGTTATTTTATTGTCATTCTTAGCTTCATATGCTCTATCCATTGCTCTATCAGTGGCACTCTTGCCATTACTACCACCACTAGTAGGTTGACCATCACCAATTACAACAATATACTTTTGAGCATTTGGATCAGTTATCTCTTTTAATTTATCAATAGCATTACTTAATCCTGCTTGTAAGTTTGTATTTCCTTCAGGATGCCCGAAATCACGAGCTGTTAATGCAGTATGACTAAACTCAGTAGCAATACTAGCACTTCCTGAAAAAGTAACCAAAGAAATATTAGTATTTTCTACTTTAGATAAACTATCAGAAAAACTAATTGCACCATTAACAGCACTTTCCCATTTATCTTGTGTTAAAGCATTAGGCATTTCGCCTCTATTATAATTACCTCTACAAGTAATTTTTGTACCATCAGCAGCAGTGTAATGAACATTCCAATTATCTTTAGATATGTAAGAATATCCATTTTTAGCACCATCACAAATCATACTACCAGAAGTATCAAACACAACCACTACATATACTGGTTTTGTAACTGTAGTAGAATCTTCCTTGTTCTTTCCTTTCACTCTTAGTTCAACATTATATATTCCATTTTTAGCATCTAATTTAGTAACTGTCTTTGTAACTAGTGCTTCATCAGTTTCATAATTACCAGAATATATAGTTGCATTATTGCCATCATTTACTACTTTATTATTAATACCAACATCACCTTTAACTGGTTCTCTATTAGATATTTCATTAGCAAATACCTTAATAGGAGTCATTAAATCTGATACTATCATTGCTGTAAGTACTAATATTTTAGTAAACTTCATAAAATTTTTTTTCATTTAAACCCTCCTCAATATAATTAATAAATATTTTTTTTGATAATTATGATAATCTTTATGTGTACTACAAGTTTGAAGTATTAATATTTCATCATCTTTAGTTACTTCTACTCCAGTATCATACATAGACTTACTTTTTAATTTCTTTAAGTGATTTAAATATTCTTCTTCACTATTAAAATTAATATTCATATATGAATAATCAGTAGGTTCTACATACACAGAGAATATTTCATACCTCTTTTTAGTAGTACTAGTAGTTAAATCTACATACTTATGATTATCATAATAATCTTTATCATAAAACTCTTCTAATATCTTAAATGGCATATCAATTTTAGAAGAATTATGACCATAAATTAATAATTTTTTACTACTATCTATATCTACTCTATAATCTAAGTAAATACTACCCATATAGTTGCTATTACCATATGCATCATGATTTAAATAGTAGTCATTATCACTCCCCTGTAATACAGGTACTATATAATCAGTATTTTCTATTTCTAAAATACCTTTTATATCATTATTATTATATTCTTCTCTAACTTTAGTAATAACATCACTATAGTTAATAGGATTTGTTATGTTATCATTACTTTCTATATCAATATTAAGTTGATAATCCTTCTTTTTACTAGTAGGTAATTCTACTAACATCAAAGCAATACTTAATATTAAAATAGTACTTGTAATATAAATTATTACTCTTTTTTTATTTTTCATAATACCCCCATTAGATGGTTTATTATTATATCAGATTTTATCTTTTTGTCAATAATTATAATGAAAAAAGAAGTATTAACAAGAATCCCCTTATTAAAAACTTCTTACTTCATCTATATTATGTACTAATATTATATATTTTAAACATTATTTTAATAATAATTTATTAATAACTTTATCAAATATTTCATTAAATTTATTTACTTCTTCTATAGTGTTCTTACAAGATAAACTTATTCTAATGCTATGAGTTGCTATATTATTATCTGGATATAAACTATATACACTACTAGATAAATCACTAGTAGAGCAAGCACTTTTTGTAGATATATAAATATTTTTTTCTTCCATAGCATGAATAAATGTCTCTGGTTTTATATTTAATATGCTAAAATTAATTATATAAGGTATACTATTAGAAGTACTATTAATATGAATATTATCATATTTTTTTAAATTATTAAGTATTTTATTATTTAATTCTTCTATATATTTATAATTATCTTCAACCTTAGGAATTATTAATTCTAAAGCTTTCATTAAGCTACATATTAATGGTAATGCTGGTGTACCACTTCTGTAAACTGTAGTACTCTTTCCTCCATGAATTAAATTATCAATAACAATATTATCTTTCTTTATAAGTAAGCCTATTCCTTTCATACCAAATATCTTATGACCAGACATACTCATAAAATCCATATCATTAAAATCTACTTTTATTTTACCTATAGCCTGAGTAGCATCAACATGGAAATAACATTTAGGATAATTATTTATAATTTTTTTTATTTCTTTTATATTTTGTTTAATACCTAGTTCACTATCTACATAAGAAATAGCTACTAATATGGTTTTATCATTTATTAATTCTTTTAGATTATCTAAATCTATTAATCCATCTTTATTTATTTTAACATAATCAATTATAAAGCCTTTACTTTCTAAGTATTTAACTGTTTCTATAGTACTAGAATGTTCTAAATGTGTAGTAATTATATGATTACCACGATTCTTATATCTAGAAGCAACTCCTTTTAAAACAGTATTATTAGATTCTGATGCTCCTGATGTATAGATAATCTCACTAGGTTTAACATTTAATAATCTAGCAATTTTCTCAGTAGCATATTCTTCTAACTCCTTAGATTTAACTCCAAGACTATGAATAGAATTAGAGTTTCCTGGATATTCAGTACATACTTTATTAAAAGTTTCTAATACTTTAGGATCAACAAATGTAGTAGCACTATTATCAAAATAAATCATAATATTCCTTCTTTCTCTTAGTATTTTATCACAGATATTATTTTTTTTAAAGTAAATTTATTTACTTATTTAAAATATTAGTTTATGATATTTACAGGTGATTTTTATGAATGAAAAGAATCTAATTACTTATTATAATAAATTTAATGAAGATAAAAGATTAACTAGAAGACATGGTATTATTGAATATAGGACCGCCACTAAATATATTCATGAATATTTAAATACTATGGATAATCCTAAAATAATTGATATAGGAGCAGGTACTGGTGCCTACTCTATTCCTCTTGCTAATGAAGGTTATGATGTAACAGCAGTAGAATTAATAAAACATAATTTAATGACATTAAGGAAAAATAGTGATAAAGTAAAAACTTATTTAGGTAATGCTATAGACTTACATAAATTTAAAGATAATACTTTTGATATTGTTTTACTATTTGGTCCTATGTATCATTTGATTAGTAATGAAGATAAAATAAAAGCTCTTAGTGAAGCTAAAAGAATTGTTAAAGAAAATGGTTTGATTTTTATTAGTTATTATATGAATGAATATGCTATTATTACTCATGGTTTTATGGAAAATACTATTAAAGAAGATATTAAAAATAATCTTATTGATTATAATTTTCATATTACTCCTAATGAAGATGATTTATATAGTATGGTTAGATTAGAGGATATTAATTATTATAAAGATACTTTAAATTTAAAAAGAGTTAAAATACTATCGCAAGATGGTCCTACTGACTACTTAAGAAAAATTATTAATAAAATGGATGAGGAAACTTTTGAAATATATTATAAATATCATTTATCTATATGTGAAAGAGAAGAACTACTAGGAGCATCTTCTCATGTACTAGATATACTTAAAAAATAAATAAATTTTAACACAATTGTAAAATATGTTAAAAAAAATGAAAATTTTTAACATATTTATTGCATATGTTAAAAAAATAGTGTAATATTATATATGAGGAGATGATGATATGAAACTATTACCATTTAGTGATTATGATTTAAAAACTGCTAAAATACTAGAAGCATTAAATGAAGCTTCTAGATCACTTGCTGAACTAAAAGGTTTTGCTAATTCAATACCTAATCAGCATATACTTATAAATGCAATAACCATTAATGAAGCAAAAGATAGTAGTGCCATTGAAAATATAGTTACAACTCATGATAGTATTTATAAAGTATTGACTGAAAGTGGTTATAAAGAAGATGCAGCCAAAGAGGTTGTGGATTATAGAAGTGCTATTTGGCGTGGATATGAAATTATTAAAGAAAAGGAATTTATATCAACAAACATATTAGTAGAATTACAAGCTATGATTGAGCCGAATAAAACTGGTATAAGAAAAACACCAGGAACAAATTTAGTAAATAGTAGTACTGGTGAAATAATATATACTCCGCCACAAGCTGAAAATGAAATTAGAGATTTACTAAAGAATTTAGAGGACTACGTTAATGATACCAATGACGAAACTGATCCTTTAATTAAAATGGCTTTAATTCATTATCAATTTGAAGGTATCCATCCTTTTTATGATGGAAATGGCAGAACAGGAAGAATACTAAATGTTTTATATTTAGTATTAAATCATTTATTAGATAGTCCTATTCTTTATCTAAGTAATTATATTAATAGAAATAAAAGTGATTATTATAGACTATTATCTGAATTTAGAGAAAAAGATAATTATGAAGATTGGATAATATATATTTTAAAAGGTATAGAAGAAACATCTAAAAATACAATTGAATTAATTAAAAAAATATTAGAAGAAATGGAATCTTATAAAAAGGACTTTATTGAAAAACTACCTAAAATTTATTCTGATGAACTATTAGATTCTTTATTCTTCGAAGTATATACTAGAATTAATTATATTGAGGACAGATGTGGTGTGACTAGACAAACAGCTGCTACTTATTTAAGTCAGTTAGTAGATGCTGGATTACTTGAATATGAAAAAATAGGAAGAGAAAGTATTTACAAAAATACAAGATTAATTGATTTACTAAAAAAATTTTAGATAACAAAAAAATGAGTAGAAAAACTAGGTTTCTACCCCTTTTTTTATTACTTTATTACATAATGGAATTAGTATTCCTCCTAAACTATTACCTAGTATCATTACTAATAGATATAATAATGTATTTAAACTCCAAGTAGATGATACTGAGAAGTAATACATATTTGCTATACAGTGTTCAAATCCACATAATATAAATACTATTACTCCTAGAAATACTGCTAGATACTTACCAATATCTTTTACTTCTTTATATGTATTTACTGCTAGATACATAAGTATTCCACAAAAGAACGATAATATTAATATACTAATTAAAGTATCATTTAATTTTATATCTGCTAATGTCTTAGCCTTTTCACTAATCATAGTATATATTCTAGTATATTTTAAAATGAATCCAACAAAAAAGGTTCCAATAAAATTACCTATCAAAGTTATTATTAATTCGCTAATATATTTTTTATTAAAATTATTAATTAAATAACCTATCTTACCAGTATACAAATTAAAACTATATACTACTATTATAAATAATCCTATAGCAAATAATATAGAACCAACAATTTTATTATCTAATGATAAATAAATTGTTCCACCTATTCCTATCATAATACCTGCTAAAATACTCTTTATTAAAATTTCTATATTGTACTTCATTTCTTTACCTCCCTATTATCATTATATAGAAGGAAAAGAAAAAAAGCAAGAACTACTTGCTTACTGGAAGTACTGATATACTTCTTGCTATATTTAATAGTTCTTGCTTAGATAATTTATCACTAACTACATAATATTCAATATTATTATCAATCCAATTAACAGAATTTTCATTTACTATTGCTACAGTAGATGCCATTAATTCTAAGTCACCATAAGTAGGTACTATTAAATGTTCTTTTTCTTTAGCAATAGTCTCTTCTATTAGCATAAACGGATTATCACCATCAAATGTTAATATTAATCTTTCGCCACTTTCTTTAGTTACCTTCTCTTTATTAGATAAATGTGTATTAGAAGGAAGATACATAGGATAAATAACATCTTCTATACTACTAGTTTCTTCTGTTTTAGTACTATCTTTTTGTTCTTTATTATCATTAGTATTAGTATTTTTATTTTCAGTAGTAGTATTATCTTCACTAGGAGTATTATCTTCTTTAACATCAATAATTTCTTTTAAATCAAAATAACTATTTTTAAACTTACTATTTAAGTCTATCTTTTTATAATTCATTGATATTTGTTTATTACCATCTTTATCAATTACAGTTACTGATTTAATATTACTATTCTTATCAAGTAATATCTCTTGTTTTACTAGTTTAGGATTATTAGGATAATTAGCGGCCACTGTTAACTTATAACCATCTTTAACCTCTTCAAAGGCTCTATTATCATCACTAGTTATATCTTCAAGAAGTGGAGATAATAAATATACTTGAGAATTGTTATATGGCCAATCACTTTGAAATTTAAAACTCTTATTAATTCTAGGAGTAACTACATATACTCCTTCTGAATTACGAAGAATTATTTGTTCATGATTATTAACATTATTAACTAATCTTACTTTATAATTATCTTTTCTAGCATATGATACTTCAACATCATATGTATAGATATCTTCATTATTAACTATTTCTAATGTACCTTCTATATAATAAGAATTAGCATTATTAATCTTTTTAGTTAAATCTTTAATAATATCTGACTCAGTAGCTTTACCACATCCTCCTAAAAGAAATAATCCTCCTACTAAAAGAAACAATAATTTTTTTTTCATTTTTCACCTCTTTTTGCTTTCTGATAAATTATATTAGTTTAAATTTCTTATATGATGAATAATTATTCTTTTTTGGTACAAAATAAAAATAAAAAGGAGGAAGAAAATGAATACATTATATAAAATAGTTCTAACTATAGGTATTATAGGATGTCTTAATTGGGGTTTAGTAGGTTTATTTAATTTCAATTTAGTTGAATATTTATTTGGTGATGGTAGTTTACTTACTAAAATAGTTTATGTGTTAGTATTTATATCTGGTCTTATAGAGATTGGTATCTATACTAAAGATTTAGACTAATTGATTATGAATATAATTCATAGTCTTTTTTTATACAATAAATTTTATTTTCGAAACTACAGGTTCGAAAATACCTCGGAAGACTACAGGCTGAAGAGGAAATAAAATAAATGATAATTTTAACTTATTAATCTATTTATATAGATTTTTTTAAATTTTTATAGTATAATTAAGTAGGTGATATTTGTGAATTACAGAACTAATTTCAATAGTAGTTTTGCCAATCGTGGTATGGCTCTTGAAAATGACATCAATGAAACCAATAAATATTATCGAGAATATGATATAGCTTTAGTATATAAGAAGCCTACTCCTATTAGGATAACTAAAACTAATTATCAAAATATGCGAGTTACTGATGGTTTCTTTGAATGTCCATCTACACTAGACTATAATGGAGTATATAAAGGTTATTATATAGAATTTGATGCCAAAGAAACAAGAAGTAAAACAAGTTTTACTATCAATAATATTCATAATCATCAAATAGAATATATAAAGAAAGTAATAAAACATGGTGGTATAGTTTTTTTAATAGTAAGATTCACACTATTAGATAAAAATTATATATTAAAGGGAAAAGACTTAATTCAATTTATAGATAGTAATGATAGAAAGTCTATTCCACTATCCTACTTTGAAGAAAATTGTTATAAAATAGATATAAAATATGCACCTAGATTAGATTATATTAAATATGTAGATAAGATGATTAAAGAACTATGAATATAATTATTGCATTATTATTTATAATTATAACAATTTTAAGTATTATTGTATTTAAAGTAAAAGGATTGTTTACTCTATTAATTAGTATTCCACTAGTTATTATGTACTATAAAGCTAGCGATATAATTAAATTATTAAAAAAGAAAGAAAGGGAAAAAAATGATAATGTAAATTTATCAGAAAGAAAGGAAGTTGAATTTGTGAGCTCTAGAGATAGAAAAAAAGGGGTTAAGGTTGAAAAGAAAGAAAAGAAAACTAAAAGTAATAATAATGAAAGTAAAAGCAAAAGTAAAAAGAAAATTAAGGTAAATATCAAGCCTACTCGTAGTAGAGATAATAGAGAAAAGAAAAAAAGTATTGGTGATAAAAAAGGTATTGGCAAAAAAGCACTTACTATTATATTAGGACTTGCTATATTTGGTGTCTTTGCTGCGATGGCTTTTATGATTTATATTGTTATAAGTACTGGTAATTTTGATCCAGAAGCATTAAAAAATCAAGATCAAACAGTAGTTTATGATAAAGATGGTAATATATTTGCTACTTTAGGTGCAGAAAAAAGAGAATCTGTAGAATATGATGAATTACCTCAAGTATTAATTGATGCTTTAATTGCTACTGAGGACTCTAGATTCTATGAACATAATGGTGTTGATATGGCTAGATTCTTAAAAGCAACTGCTCTTAATTTAATGGGTAAAGATGATGCTGGTGGTGCTTCTACTTTAACAATGCAAACGGTTAAAAATAATTTAACAAAGAAAGATAGTAAAGAAAATAATAAAATTAAAAAAATAATTAGAAAATTTCAAGATGTTTATTTATCCGTATTCTTTATGGAAAAGAAATATAGTAAAAATGAAATATTAGAAATGTATGTTAATGATAGCTGTTTAGGTGGAAGAATATATGGTGTTGGAGAAGCAAGTAAATATTACTTTGGTAAAACTGTTTCTGAACTTAGTTTACCAGAAGCTTCACTACTTGCTGGTATGTATCAAGCTCCTAATAAATATGATCCATATAAACATCCAGAAGCTGCTGAAAAAAGAAGAAATACTGTTCTTACTCTTATGGTAAGACATGGTTATATTACTGAGGAAGAAAAAAATATGGCTACTGATGTTAGTATTGAAAGTATGCTAGCAGGTGGTTCTGGTCTTGGAGAATATGAAGGTTACTTAGATACAGTTATTCAAGAAGTAAAAGATAAAACTGGTGATGATCCTTCATTAGTATCAATGAAAATATATACTGCTCTAGATAGAAGTGTTCAAGATGGTATTAATAAAGTACTTAGTGGTGAGGATCATACTTGGGCTGATGATTCAGTACAAGCAGGTATTGCTATTACTAATGTTAATGATGGTACAATCGTTGCTATTGGTGCTGGTAGAAATAGAACTGCTGGTGACTGGAACTATGCTACTCAAGCTTTAAGACAACCAGGAAGTACCGCTAAACCAATATTTGATTATGGTCCTGGTTTTGAATATAATGATTTTTCTACTTATACTCTATTTAATGATGAGCCTTGGACTTATACTAATGGACCAGAAATAGGAAACTGGGATGGTTCTTATCAAGGATTAATTACATTAAGACAAGCTCTTAGTGTATCAAGAAATATTCCGGCGTTAAAAGCTTTTCAACAAGTAGATAAGAAGAATATTGTTACATTTGTTAATGGTTTAGGAATTGATGTTGCATATAGTACTAAATCAGAAAACTATAAGAAAAATGAAAATAATGGTTCAGATAATTTAATTAATGAAGCATATTCTATTGGTGGTATGTCATATGGTGTAACACCTCTTGATATGGCTGAAGCTTATGCTGCATTTGCAAATGGTGGATATCATATTGAAACTCATGCTGTTACTAAAATAGAATATCGTTCTTCTGGTAAAACAGTTGATTTTAGTGTTGATAAAGAAAAAGTAATGGCAGACTCTACTGCTTACTTAATGAATAATGTTTTACAATATGCTGTTGAACATGGATTTAATGGTGGTGCTAGAATATATGGCTCTACTGTTGCTGCTAAAACTGGTACCTCTAACCTATCAGATGATGTATGTAGAGCAAAGGGAATTCCTATAGGAGCAGTAAACGACTTATGGACTGTAGCTTATACTCCTGAGTATTCAGTTGCTTTATGGTATGGTTATGAAAAAGTTGATAAAAATCACTACTTAGGTGGTGCTAGTGCTCCTAAAGATGCTGTTATGCGTTCTGTTATGAAATATGTACCAAAAACTACTAAGACTTGGGAAATGCCTTCTTCAGTAGTAGCGGTTACTGTTGAAAAAGAAACATGGCCTGCTAAACTACCTAGTGAATATACTCCTGATGATATGAAAATAACAGAATATTTTAAAAAAGGTACTCAACCTACTGAAATATCTGAAAGATATGCTAAATTACCTGATGTTACTAATTTAAATAGTTCTAAAACTATTGGAGGATATAAATTAACTTGGAATTGGAAAAAACCTGATGTATTAGATGATTCTTATTTAAGTAAATACTTTAGTCAATCAGTATTTGGTAAACAATCTGGTAGTTATTTACAAGCTAGAATTAATTATAATAATAATACTCTAGGTGGTATTGGTTTTGGTATATATGTTAAAAATAGCTCTGGTAGTTTAGAGAGAATAGCCTTTACTACTGATAATGAATATACTTATGTTCCAAGTAGTGTTGGAGATTCTCAAGTAGTAGTAAAAGCCGAATATAAATCATTTAAATCAAATGCAAGTAATGGTGAAGAAATATCTGTAAAAAGTGATGGTTCAATATTAAAATTAAGCGTTACTTTAAAAGGAAATAATCCTCTTGAAGTAACCAAAGGAGAATTTAAAGATCCTGGTGTAACCTACACTAGAAATGCAAAAATAACTTATGAAATAAATAATAATAGTTATAGTAATGTATCAGATCTAGAGGCCGCTATTAACAGCTTAGACACTGGTACATATACCCTTACATATAAAGCAACATTAAATGGTGAATCTGCTACTGCAATAAGAAAAATAATTATAAAATAGAGAGAATTGCTTCTCTCTATTTTCTTATATATTTATAATAATAATCTGAACTTTTCTTTAATTCCTTATTGAAATTATCCAATCCTATTTCTTCGGGAATTGTTTTTTTACTTGAAAACAAATTAGTTCCAAGTCCTAGTCTATCACCTTCAATTGATACTCCTAAGGCCGCTAATGTGGTAGGAAACATATCCATTGTTGTAAATACCCTATTCTTATTATTTACTGGTAATACTCTTGAATTAATGAAAGCATTGTATACTACTCTATCATAATTATTATCGATATTATAGAAATTTTCTTGCATTGTCGGATGATCTCCTGTTAAAACAATAGTGGTATTTTCGTAAAAATCTTGTTCTTGAATCCAAGAGATAAATTCTGCTATCATACTATCAGAACAGTAAAATGAATTAGCGTAAGCTTCACTAAAGATAGTATCACAACTCTTATCTAAGTAACCATCAGTAAAATGGGTGTCTGCTGTTAACATTGTAAAATTAAATGGTTTACTATCTTTAGATATTTTTGTTAAATATTCTTTAGCATAAGTAAATAACTTACTATCTTCATAGCCCCACCACTCATGATAATTACTATCTATTTTTCCTTCTTCTACTGCTGTATAATAATCACTTATTATATAACTATGATTACTAAAGTATGATCTTCTGCCGCCAAAGTTAGCATCAGAGCCCATTAATAAATAATTATTATATCCTTCTATAGATAAAATATCACCTATCGTAGTAATATTATTAAAACTTGTGCTATTGCTACTACTAATATCATTTATTTTCACTTTAAGAGGAATACCAGCAGTTTGTGCTATCATGGCCGCTACTGTCCAACTAGTACCATATGATTCTCTAGCTCCTCCAAGTAAATTGGTATTAGAAAAATTAATATTGTTAAGTGCTATATTTTCTAAATTTGGTGTTACTGATATATCAAATACGCCACCATTCTTTTTACTGATATTAGTCATTTCTGTTGACTCTAAAAATATATATATTAAGTTCTGCTTTTTTTCAGGAAACTTTATTTCAACTTCATCAGGTTTGATATAATAGTCTTTAAATAAATCAGTATTTCTTAAACTATTAAATGCATAATCAAAGAATCCTACTGTTATACCTAAATATATAATAGAGGCCGCTAATAAAATTCTACTATATCTTTTTATATTTTTTATTGGCAGAAGAACAAGTTCTTTTTTTTCTTTATTTTTCTTAATATCTATACTGACTTTACGATCAAAATTTAATGTAGGAAGTATTAGTAATATATTTAATATGGTAAATAATATAAAACCATAAAGTATTATAATAGCGATTGATACTACTGAAGCACCATTCATTCCTGCTACTTTAATTAGACTATAGATATATTGATCAAAACTAGCATTATGGATATTTTGACTTAAATAAAAAGAAAAGACAATAATAGCATTAGCAATAAATATTAGTATATATTTTTTTAAATTTATTTTTTTCATTTTCATCACCTAAAAACTGTACTAAATATAGTACAGTTATAATATACATTAATATATTTAATTTGTCAAATTTTATTCTTCCATTAGATATTTGACGATGTTACCTAGTTTAATAGCATGTGATCCTTTAAACAATACAGCATCTCCTTCATGGAGTAATTCTTTTATTTTTTCGTGTGATTCACTTTCATTATTGAAATGATAATAATTTGTATAGTTATTTTCTTCTAAATATTTGTCAGTATATTTAGTATCAGTACCAATGGTTACTATAACATCTAATTTATTTTCTAAAAGTAATTTACCAATATTTTCATGTATTTCTTTATTATAATCACCAACTTCAAGAATATCTCCTACTACTGCTATTTTTCTTTTAGATGGTTCTTTTTCTAATATTTCTAATGATGATTTAATGGCATCTAATGATGAATTATATGTATCATCAATTATAGTTACACCATTCTTTGTCTTTTTGAATTCTAATCTATTTGATGTAAACTCATTAGTCTTAATTCCTTTTTGAATATTTGGAATAGATATATTACAAAGTTTTCCTACAACATATGCTACTAGGCTATTATAAATAAAGGCTGTATTATTAATTGGTGAAGTAATCTTATTATTCTCTACTACAAAGGTACTATTATCTATATCTTTAGCCATATAGTCACTTTCGTTATCAATGCCTATAGTTATTACTTTATTTAATGACTTTATATAATCTAGATTGTTATGCATTATATCATTATCGTTATTTATAATTAGTGGTCCATTTAGTCCTTCTATTATTTCTAATTTAGCTTTCATGATGTTTTCTCTTGAACCTAAATTACCTATATGAGCAGTTCCTATATTAGTTATTACCCCAATAGTAGGTCTTGCGATGTCGGTTAAATAAGAAAGTTCTCCAAAGTGATTCATTCCCATTTCTACTACTAAAATATCTTCATCAGTTAATTTTAATATTGTAAGAGGAAGACCAATATGATTATTATAGTTGGCTTCTGTTTTTAATACTTTGTATTCGGTACTTAAAACAGCCGCTATCATATCTTTAGTAGAAGTCTTTCCTACACTACCTGTTACTGCTACTACTGGAATATTATATAAACTTCTTTTATACTTAGCAAGAAGCCCTATTGCTTTAATAGTATCTTCTACTTTAACAATGGTTTTATCTTTATACTTATCATCTACTTCATCAATGTTATCTAGAATACATACACTAGCTCCTTTATCTAAAGCATCTTTATAAAATTTATTGCCATCAAAAGATTCACCTTTTATTCCAATATATACATCATCTTTATTTATTAATCTAGTATCTTTAGAAAAATTATTAAGTGGTAAATTGATGTCACCACATAATAATTTTCCATTACATACTTCTATTAAATCTTTTACATATATCATAGTTACACCTCTTATTTTAAACTATTCATTTATATCTTTAATTATACTATCTATATTAGATAGTTTATCATCTATTTCACTTAAAGAAATTTGTTTTTTTTCTACTACTATTTCTTCAGTTACTTCTTCTTTATCTTCTTTAGATATTAATTCACTTACAATATAAGAATCTATTATATGATCTTTTATTATATATGAACCATTACTATATCTATCCATAATAGATATTTCTGTTAGTTTTACTATTTTACTATAATCATCACTTACTATACCTATTTGATTCTTACTATTTATAATATAGGCCTTTATTATCTTACTTGGATTACTCTTTATTGTCTTCATAAGTAAGATTCCTCTTTTAGCTCTAGAAGTCTTTTCTAACTCAGTTAGGCGCATTCTTTTAGCAGTTCCTTTATCAGTAAGTATTGTTAAATATTCACTAGCAACATCAAATAATATGCCACTTACAACATAGTCATCTTTTAAGCTGATAGCTTTAACACCTGCGGCTTTAATACCAACAACTGGTACTTCATTTATATCATACCATAATCCATATCCGTTTGAAGTGGCTATGAATACATTAGATAATGTAGAGTCAGTAACAGATATTACTTCATCAGTACCCTTAAGATTCATCATCTTAATTGGTTTACTATATCTTTGTACTTTAAATTCATTTAATAGTGTTCTCTTAACCATACCATTCTTAGTAAAACTTGTTATATATCTTTCTTCATCAAAGTTATATACTGGTATTGAGTTAATTACTTTTTCTTCTGGACTTAAACTTATAATATTACTGATATGTTTACCAAGTTCTTTCCATTTTACTTCTGGAATATCATATACTGGTAAATATAAATAGTTACCTAAATTAGTAAACAATAATAATGTATCAGTAGTAGTAATATTATATAAACCTGTTACATAATCATTTTCTTTTAAAGTAGTCTCTTCCTCTTTAGCAGTATTATAACTTCTTTGAGGTACTTTTTTAATGTATCCTTCATTAGTTACTACTACTACTACTTGTTCTTTAGGTATCATTCTTGTAGTATCAACTTTTATTTCTTCTAATTCTTCTCTTATTTCTGTTCTTCTTGGTATTCCATATTCCTTTTTTATCTTTCTTAAATCTTCTTTAATTACTGAATTAAGTTTATCTGGATTAGTAAGAATTTCTTCATATAATTTGATTTTTTCTTCTAATTTTTTCATTTCTTCTTCAAGTAGAACAACATCTGTATTAGTTAGTCTATATAATTGTAAATTAACTATAGCTTCTGCTTGTTTATCAGTAAAATCGTATTCTTTAACTAAATTTACTATAGCATCTGCTTTATTCTTGCTTCTTCTAATTAGGGCTATTACTTCATCTAATATTGATATTGCTTTTACCAAACCTTCCATTATGTGATAACTTGCTTTAGCTGTTTTTAAATCATACTCAGTACCTTTATATACTATTTCTTTTTGATGAGCTATATAAGCATCTAATATACCAAGTAAACCTAATTGCATGGGTCTACGATTAACAATAACGACATTGTTAAAGTTATAAGATACTTGTAAATCAGTATTTTTATAAAAATAATTTAAGATATTATTGGCATCAGCATCTTTCTTAAGTTCTACTGCTATCTGAAGGCCATCTTTATCAGATTCATCCCTTACTTCAACAATACCATCTATTTTCTTATCTATTCTTATTTCATCCATTCTTTTTACTAATAGTTGCTTATTTACTTCATATGGTATTTCATCAATAATAATCTTATTTTTCTCTATCTTAGTCTTAGCTCTTATAAATATTTTTCCTCTTCCTGTTTCATAAGCCTTCTTAATTCCATCTATGCCTAAGGCTATACCTCCAGTGGGAAAATCCGGCCCTTTGATATAATTCATTACTGTATCTAATCTAGAATTTGGATTATCTATTCTAAATACAGTAGCATCAATTACTTCTCCTAAGTTATGAGGTGGCATATTTGTAGCATAACCAGCACTTATACCAGTTGTTCCATTTACGAGTAAATTAGGAAATCTACTTGGTAAGACAGTCGGTTCTAGTAATCTATCATCATAGTTCGGAGCCATTGGTACAATACCTGTTTTATCTATATCACGAAGTAGTTCTCCTGCTATTTTTGATAACCTTGCCTCAGTATAACGACTAGCAGCAGGACTATCGCCATCTATTGAACCGTTATTACCTTGCATTTCTATAAGTGGTGCCTCATTCTTCCACCACTGACTCATTCTAACTATTGCTTCATATATTGAACTATCACCATGAGGGTGATAATTAGCCATTACTAGTCCTACGGCATTAGCACTTTTCTTAGTAGGCTTATCATAGGTATTTCTTTCTTTATACATTGAATAAAGAATTCTTCTTTGAACTGGTTTTAAACCATCTCTAACATCAGGGATAGCTCTATCTTGAATTATATATTTAGAATATCTTCCAAAACTTTGTCCCATTATATCTTCAAGAGAATAATCATATATTTTCTTTATTATATCTTCCATCTATATCACCATATTAATTATATAGTATTTTTCCTTATTTTTCAAGGGCTTGACAAAAGATTTACATAATTAAAGCCCATAAAATAATATATATTTTATGAGCTTTAATTTTACCATGATTCATTAATAATAGTATTGGCATTTGTAACATAATTAACATTATTAGCATAATTAGAAGTAATAGTACTTACGGCAAGAGCATCTTTAATAACAATAACATCACTAATTGTACCCACAAATAAATTATTAGCAGAACCATCAGCACTTGGATCTGCTCCAATGTATATTGGTGTAGTTGAAGTCTTAATAGATCCACTTAACGACTTACTTGCTACTAGAGTACCATTCAAATATAACTTTTGTGTGGTTCCGTCATACGTACCTACTACAACATACCATGTATCAGCAGAAAGACTAGATGATGAACTAGAATTAATTGTAGAATAACTAGAACTACTAGAAGGCATTATATCAAAGTATAATTTTTTATCACTACTTACATATATATCAAATCCAGCTGATTCAGTATTAGCAACCAATTCCATGTAATCAGAAGGAAAACTCTTAACTTTAAATCTTACTACAACACTTAATTTAGAACCTAACGAAGTATTAGCAAAACCCTTAGTTAAATAAATATTAGTTCCATCAAAATATTTACCTCTATATATAGAATCCTTAACAAGAGTAGGACTATTTAATGAAGTAGACTTTGCTTTAACTAAAGTTTTTGTATTAGTATAAGTAGTTGTACTAGGTGTACTTTTACTAAAATATGTTGCTATAGTACTAGCTCCAATTGCCTGATCAATAACTGATACTTCTGATACATAACCAGGAAAATACTCTCCAGAAGCACTACCACCAGTATATGGATCAGCTCCCACTGCTATTTGAGCAGAAGTAGATTTAATACTTCCTGAAATAGTAGTACTACCAACCAAACTTCCATCCAAATACACCTTTATTGTAGTACCATCATATGTTCCAACAGCAGTATGCCACTCACTTAATGAAACAGCGCCAGAAGAAGCAGCATATACATAAGCAGAACCAGTCGTAGTACGAATACCAAATTTTAATTTCTTGTCAGTGTCTATGACAAGCCCAAAACCACCAGTCTCCCAATTAGCTACTATATCAGCAAATTTAATAGGATAATCATCTATTTTAAATTTAGCTATAACAGACACACTACTACCAAAATCATAATAAGCAAAATCTAAGTTTTTATAACTAGTGTAACCATTAAAATATTCACCAACTTGTGATGAAGTTACTGTATCAGCACTTAACTGATATGGTTCATCACTTGTACCAGTACCCTTAGAAATTACTATATCTGGATTTAAATAAACAGTTGGATATATAGCATTAGCATTATAAGCAACAGATCCATAATTACCATTACCAGTTGTATCGACAAGCCATGGATCATATTGATTACCAGAATAAGGAGTAATTAACCATGCCGATCCAGATTTAAATTGTGTATATAACCAATTATTATTTTTACAATTAGTACTACTATAACTATTAATATTAGAACTACATAATAAACTACTACCATTACCAAATGCCGCAGCATAAGCATAATCAGAAGCATATGGTAAAGCAACCTTCCCCTGCCACATTGTAGTATGACCTGAATAAACAGCAGTTCCCCTTTCAGAAGTATATAACTGATTTGCATATAGAGTTTTACTACTAGTTCCACCTAAATTCCAATTAGCACTGGCTATCATATATCTTGTAATATTATTTTTTAAACCAGTAGTAGTAAAACTACAAGATTTAGTAGCATTACCTGCTCCAGCATAACAATAACCACTACTAGCATTATAGTATAAACCACTATCAATTTTAAGATTATTTCTAAGTTCATAAAAGCCAGAATTCATAAGTTTCATTAACCTAGCATTAGACCAATCACTTTCACCATATGCAGTACTTGCACCAGATGAAGTGTTCTTATTATCCCAAGCATAAGTCCCAATACTACCACTTCTAATTAATTTAAGTTTACCATCAAATACTCCAATTATTCTCCATTTTTCACATGAAGATGAATTTTGACTATTATAACTATTACAATTAAAATAAACATAATTATTAGGATCTGCACCATAATATCTAATATTTCCGCTATCTATTCCAATCGAACTACTTCCCTTTCGATCGTTCATAAGTGACTTAGAAATAGCATAATTGTAGTTAATACTATTATTAGTTACTGTTGTTTTAGCGGAAGTTTCATATAAATTAGTTATATATTTAGCAGCTTGTTGATTTATTATATTTTCTGGTAAAGTTTGGTTAGGATAGATAACCATTGAATCTGCTAGTGTAATACTTTTTTTACTACTTGCAACTCCTATGGTAATAGTAATTTGATTACTAGTTTTATTTCTTATATTAACTATTCTACTTTCATTACTAGAGACATTTAATGTACCGCTTGGAACATCATTTATACCAAAATCAACACTATTATCACTAAAATTATTTAAATACCATATGGCAAAGTTAACTGTACTATTTGAACTATTAACTATCTTTATAGTCTTGGTAATAGTGTCATATGGTTCAATAACAATATCAATAACATCAAAAACGTCATCATCGCTTGTCAAAGTAGTTGATAACGATATTGGATTATTTATTTCTGCGGAAGTTGTAAATATAGCATAAGTGGAACCAATTGCTAATCCGAGCAACCCGACAGTGATAGTTGCAATTAAATAAATTGTTTTAAAATTTACTCTCTGTTTCATTTTTACCTCCTATTTCAAAATAAAGTCTATAACACTATTAATATCTATTTTAGATATATGTATTAGAATTGCTGCCATGGCTAGAAATGGTCCAAATGGTATTAGATTATCTTTTCTGCTAAGCAATAAATATATGGCTATTGGAAATGCTATAAACGTTGCTAGAAAGATATTACATATTGATAATGGATAACCTATTACCAAGCCAAATAAGAACATTAACTTTATATCTCCTCCACCCATACTTTCTCTTTTGAAAAGGTGGTCTCCTATTAACTTGATGACGTACATTGTTATAAAGGCTAAAATAGCGGATAAAATTTTGTTAACGGTAAATTCTAAACCAAATAATGATAAATATAATATTATTATTATTATACAAGATGACGCTATTACTTCATCTAATATTATCATGTATTCAATATCACTTATAATTACTACTATTAAGGATGATATAAAAATTAAACTTATTATTAATTCATTTGTAAAACCAAATGAATGATATGCGGTACAATATAAAGCTCCTGTTACTATTTCTACAATTAAATAACTAATTGGTATTCTGGTATGACAACATCTACTTTTACCCTTTTGAATAATATAAGATATTATAGGTATTAATTCATACCATTTTAGTTTGTGATTACAATTATGGCAATGACTTCTTGGATATATTATTGATTCGTTATTAGATAGTCTTACTGCTAATACATTTAAAAAACTACCCATAATACTACCAAAAATAAATATTATTATATAAATATACAATTCCATATTATCACCTATAATATATCACTATACATACTGAACATAGGGATAAAAATAGCCATAAGTATTACTCCTACTATTACAGCAAGTAATATTATCATAACAGGTTCTATTAGGCTTTTTAATCGTTGAACTAAGTTTTTTTGTTCTTCTTCATAATAAACTGCTACATTTTCCATCATCGGTCCTAATCTGCCTGTCTTTTCACCTGTTAATAGCATTTCATAAGCTATTCTAGGAAAAGCCCACTGATTTTCAAAAGCTTTTGATAATCCTGATCCAGTACTTAAGTTTGTTACAGCTTCTTTTATTATACCTTTATATATTTCATTATTAGTAACTTTTCCTAACATTTCTATACTATCTGTTATAAATACATCATGTTTTATTAATGATGAAAATGTCTTAGTAAACATTATTACTTCATTATCTATTAATACATCTTTGATAACGGGAATATGCATAGCAATATATTGAATCACATATCTAAATTTGCGAACATTCTTATACAATGATATTATTATAATTATTATAGCTGCTAATGCTAATACAATTTTTATTATATTTTTCTGGATAAAAGCACTTAAAGATATTAGAAATACTGTTATACCCGGAAGTTTTGATCCTAATTGTTCAAATATGCTTTCAAATTGAGGGACTACGAATATTAGTAAAAAAGTTAAAACGATTATTGCTATTACTAAAACAACACTTGGATATGTTAGTGCTGATATTATTTGTTTTCTATTGGAATCTGCCGTTTTGTAATAAGCTGCCATATCATCCAATGTTTCTGTTAAATTTCCAGTAAGTTCTGATGCTTTAAGCATGTTTATTAATAATTTAGGAAATACATTACCTTGTCTAGCTAATGCTTCACTAAAATTAGCACCAGTATTTAATTCGTAACTTATTCTTTTAAATAGTTCTTTATTTTTCTTTTTATTTGTTTGCTTTTCTAATATAGCTATTGTATCCGCTAATGTTATACCTGATTTTATATATGTCGATAATTGGGTTAAAAAGAATGTTAATTCTTTATATCGCATTTCATTAGAAAAAGTCAAAAATTTCCCTATCTTTGTTATCTTGGTTGGTTTAATTTCTGCTATTTTATATCCTTGTACTGTTAGAAAGGATTCAACATCTGATTTCCTAAAAGCATCAAAATATCCTTTTATTTGTTTTCCATTTTTATCAAATGCTATGTACTTATATCTTATTTTTTCTTTGGATACAACTTTATTGCCAGAAACTACTATTTTATTATTAAAAGTTGGAGTTGTATTATTAAGAGGTTTATTATTCATATATTATCACCTATTCTATAATTTATTATAACATACTTTAATTCTTTTTTTAACATTTTTTTGGTATTTTCATATATTATTTTAGAAAGGGGTTATTATATATGTATGGAAATTATATGGGAGGTCCCTTTATGATGCCAAATGTATCATATGGTCCAATGTTAAATTCTACTATGACTAGGGGTGCTTCTTTAGGTTCTGGTATTCGTTCTTTATTAGGACTTGGTAACGCTCGTAATTTTGCTGGAGGAGTTTCTCGAGGTATTAATTGGTCTTCACTTCTTAATAATACATCTAAAACATTAAGTGTTGTTAGAGAAGCTATTCCTATTGTTAAGGAGGTAGGACCTATGATGAATAATATGAAATCAATGTTAAAAGTTGCTTCTGTTTTTAAAGATGCTACTGATGTTAATAATGAACATAAAACAAATAATAATATTAATAATAATATAAAAAATACTACTGATAATTTTAATAATCAAAGTAGTACTGAAAATAATATTATGCAAAATGAGCCAAATTTCTTTTTATAAGAAATTTTTATTTTACTTGTTTCATATCTAATTTGTTATATATTAATTTTATTATTACATAACTTATAGATGTATATACTATTGTCATTATAATGCTATGAGTTATTATGTTTCCTAGTAAAATCAAACTATATGTTTGACTTGTTTCTAAATTTAATATTATAAAGGATAATAAATGATATAGTATTATACTTATTATGCTAATTACATTGATTGTAAATATATTATCTGACATATTTGTATTCAAAATTTTTATTACTAATGCAATTAGTAGAAAGAAAACTACATTTAATAATAATGTTGATGTATATAGTATATCAAACAAAGCTCCAAATATTATTACTAATGTATAATATTTTTTTTCATTGGCAAAGTATGGGTATATAACTACTATAGCTATTATTGTATAAATTGTAGTAAAATAACTGATATTTCCTAATGTAGCAGGAAAAATGCTTGCCATAACATTTTCTAAAATAAAAGACACAACTAAATAGATAATACTTACTATCACTTACTATCACTCTTTCTTTTTAAAATGCTTACATAGTTGATATCATTAAAGTCTGCTGATGGTTTTACTTTTATTATTTTAGCTAAGTCATAGGAATCAGTAGTTATTTCTTCTACTATTCCTATTAAAATTCCTGTAGGAAACACTCCTCCAAGTCCAGATGTATAAACATAATCACCAATGTTTACATCTTTGGTATTACTTATTCCTTCTAATTCTAAAACGTTTTTATTATAATCATAACTATTAATTAATCCATATAAATTATTATCGCCATTACTTATATGAACAGATATTTTATTACTAGTATCACTAGTTGTTATTAGTCTTACATCTGAAGTAAAGGTTGAAGTTTTTATTACCTTTCCTATTAAACCTTTAGAACTAATAACAACCATATCTTTTTCTACTCCATTATATGTACCTTTATTTATAGTTATTTTGTTGTGCCAATATCCTACATTTCTACTTACTACTGTGGCATTTAAATATTCATAGTCTGATAGTGTGTAGTTTATATTTAGTTCTTCTTTTAACGTCTCTAACTGTCTACGAAGCTCAATATTTTCAGCTTCTATTGAATCTATTCGATCAATCGAGGTTTCTAATATATTATTATTTTTATTAACATCTTTTAATTTTTTATATTCTTTAATATTTTCTTTTATATAGTTAAAAGGATATGTTATTATTTTTTCACTATATATTAAGCCATCCTTTAATAGTGATTCTGCTTTACTTAGTTTTCTATCTTCTTTTAAGGTAAAAGAAAATATTATTAATAATAAAATTATTAATATTATTATTAGTATTAGTATATTTTTTTTTGAAATGCTTTGCTTTTTTCTACCAAACATTATATCACGTTCCTATCTATCTTATTATATAATATTTTTTTATAAATTGAAAGATATATTTATCATAAATTGTTATCTTCATAAAAACTATAATAATTATTATCTCCTATTATGATATGATCTAATAAAAAGATTCCATGTATTTTTCCTATTTGACTTATTTGCTTTGTTATATCTATATCATTTTTACTAGGCATTGCATTGCCAGATGGATGATTATGGAGACATATTATATAACTTGCAGATAATAAATATGCTTCTTTAAAAATTTCTCGTGGATGAACTAAAGAGTAATTGGTCGTTCCTTTAAATAATAATTTTTTAGCTAGATATTTTTTCTGATTGTCTAAATAAACAACATAAAATAATTCTTGTTTTTGATTTTTATATTCGGTATTAAAATATTCGATTATTGTTTTTGGACTTGTTAGTTCTACTAATTCTTTATATTTATAATCCTCATATACTCTTCTGCCTAACTCAATTGCCGCTACTAACTCAATAGCCTTTATTTTACTCATGCCTTCTACTTTTTCTAATTTGTTAATTTCAATATTTTTTAATTCACTAATATTATTAACAGAAGACAATATATTATGAGATATTTCTTTTATTCCTGCTCTTTTTGTACCAGACTTTAATATTATTTCTATTAATTCATTATTCGATACATTATTCTTTCCATATTTTAGTAATCTTTCTCGTGGTTTTTCTTCTTGTGGTAATTTTTTTAAATTCATTTGGTTTCCCTCCTCTTATATATAAATACAACTTTTATTTTAAAATTTACCACTTTTATAATTATTTAAATTAAAAAGCAGAGTTTTTGCTCTACTTTCATATTATTTTTTAGATTTTTTTTCTTTTATCCATTCTTTACCATCTACTACTCTTGCTACTAACATGGATGTTGCTGAATCTCCTACTACATTTAACATTGTTGCTGGGGCATCTATGATTGTTGCAATTATAGTTAATATTGGTAAAACGCCAGCATTATATCCCATCATAGTGATAATCATCATTTCTGAAATTGTTCCACCACCGATTGGAACTGCTGTTATTAATAATGTTGCTACTAAAGATACTAATAGTATTTTAGATATGCCAGCAAATCCTGAAATACTTGTTCCAAATAGGCATACTAAGAACATTACTTTAAATACGCTTCCAATTATTGAACCATCTTTGTGAAAACTTGTTCCTAATGGTATTACAGTTTCAGCAATATCGTCTGGAACTCCCATCTTTTTAGCACACATACTATTAGTAGGAATTGATGCTGCTGAGGAGCATGTGGCAAGAGATGTTACCATTGCAGGAATAATGTTTTTCCAAAATCTTTTTACTCCTTCTTTTTTTCCAGCTATATAAGCATAAATAGTATACACAATTATAAAATATAACACTGCTACGATGGCATATACTACAAATGTCTTTAAATATCCGACTGCTATTGAACTACCAAATGTTCCTACTAAAGCTGCAAAGTAGCAACCTAATCCTATTGGTGCATAATACATTATAATTCCTACTAATTTCATTATAACTTCATTTAGTGATTCTAATATTTTTCTTACCGGTTCGCCTTTTTCTTTTGTCCCATTTAAAGCTAATCCAAATAAGATTGAGAATACTAATAAAGCAATTAAATTATCAGTAGTTAATAAGTCGTTGAAACTTTTTACTGTTAATACATCTGCTGTTCTTTCTAATATTGAAAGATCTTCATTTTTCATTTCTTCATTTACTAGAGTACTAGTTATCTTCGCTGTATCTTCTGGTTTTACTAAATCTATATTATATGTTGTTATAAAACCAACTATAACCGCTACAATAGAGGTTACTAAAAATGCTACAATTGTTGTAATCATTATTTTTCCTAGTCTCTTTGGAGTACTCATCTTTGCTATTGATGTAGTTATAGTCAAGAAAACTAGTGGAACAATAACTACTAATAATAGATTAATAAAGATATCTCCTAATGGACTAAGTACTTTGGCATCTTCTTTAAATATTATTCCTACTATTGCACCAATAATAATAGCTAATAATAATATTAAAGTAGATTTATAATTTTTTAATATTTTTTTCATATTCTTCCTTCCTTTCAATATAATTATATTATATAATATTCTTTTTTATAAGATATATAAATCCACATCATTTGCTATGATATTTGCAAAAATCCACACTTAGTGATATAATTATGGTGGTGAGGGATAATGAAAAAATATATTAAACTTAATGACAATGACAATCACTTATCTTGGGGTAACTTTACTAGAATTGTCAAAGAGTACACGGTAAATAAAAGTTCTGCTTTACAGGTTGAAATTTTTTGTACTGTTTTTGATACTCATTTAGTAGGAGATACTACAGTTAATAATTATTGTACTGGTATTCGTTCTATTAATGATGAATATAAACAAAAGTTTTTGATATACAAAAAGAAATATACTAATAATAAAAATATTTTAGTTAATACTGTTATTAATTTGTTATCAATAATAGATGGTAATATATATAATTTTAATAACGATGACATTGCCGCAATTCAATTTATAAATAGTAATGATAATTTAAAAAATATTTGTCTTAAACTATATAATATTAGTAAAAATGATTCTTCTGTTAATAATAATTTATCTAATATTCTTAATAAATTGATTAATGATAATAATTTATATGAGACTATTGTTAATATTTTATTTTTTATAATTTTAGAAAAAAAACAACCTATTTATGAAGAAAATATTAAAAAAAATGTTATTGAGAATTTACTTAATAATACTGATATTTCTTCCTTAGAGCTTGAAGAGTATTTAAATTTAAAATTTACTGATGGTATTAATTATAATTTTTCTTTAAACAAATTAGCTAAAGAAAACAATACTTATGCTCTATACGAAATGGGAACTGATGAATATTATGGTTATATAAAGGGATATCCTAGATATGATATCAGTTTTGATTATTTTAGACGTGCATCATATAAAAACCATCCTGGTAGTTTTTATATGATGGCTAAATTGTATATTAATGGTTTTGTTGGTTCTAAATCTAATGATGAGCTTAAAGAGGCTTTTAAATATTTAAATACCGCTATTGAATATGGAAATGTTGCTGCAATTAATGCTATGGGATTGCTATATCTTAATGGTACATATCCTGTTAAAAAAGATATTAATACAGCTATTGAATTTTTTGAAAAAGCTTCTAGTAAAGATTATCCTTATGCTTATAATAATTTAGGGCTTATTTATGAAGCTAAAGGTGATATGAAAAAAGCTTTTGAGTTTTTTGAAAAATCTTCTTTACTTGATGAAAGTTGGGCTTTAAATAAAATTGGTGAATTTTATCGTAACGGTATTTATGTTAAAAAAGATATGAAAAAAGCTTTTGATTATTATAATAAAGCTATTGAAGCTCCTATTAGTACAGTTTCTTATTATGCCTTTTATAATTTAGCTAAATACTATTATTTAACTGGTAATACTGTTCTTATTAAGGATGAAGATAAGGCTATTAAATACTTAGATATTGCTAGTTCTCATGCTATTGAAGCCGCTATACTTCTTTTGTATTTATATACTGAAAAATATTTAAATAAAAAAGATGATGATCTTTATGATAAAATTAAATTATTGATTTCTAGAATTGAAAATAATCCTAAATATAATGAAAGTATTAAATCAATAATAGAAGATAATTTAAAAAAACTAAAAGAAAACAAACATATTAATATAGACATACTTAATTAGTATGTCTATTTTCTTTCTAAGTATTTTTTAGATATTGATATGAATAATATTAAATATATTATTCCTAGTAAGAATCCACACAATACATCGCTAGCATAATGAACTCCTAAATATATCCTTGATAATCCTATTGTTGGTATTAGTAAAATTAGAAAAATTATTAAAGGTATTTTTATTTTCTTGTTATTAATATATTTATAAGTTAGATATACTAAATAACCATAGAAGACCATACTAGTTATTGAGTGTCCTGATGGAAAACTATATCCTGTTTCTGTAACTAATTTATTTATTTCAGGTCTAGGTCTAGCTATGATTACTTTAATTAAATTATTAATAATAGTAATTCCTAATAAATTAATTACAAGAGATATTTTTATTTTCTTGTCCTTTATAGCAAGTACTAATATTAAAAGTGTGATAATTACCATGATAGGAGAAGTAATATTGGTAATTACTTTTACTATTTCAGTTCTGTTTTTATTAATAATATTATTACTTATATAGTTATATACTATGCTATCTATATATATTGTTTTGTCTGCTACTACTTTATATGTAAAAATAGCAAATATTACTGAGCATAATATTAAAATTGTATACTTTATGTATTCTTTATACTTATTATTCATTATTTACCTCTCTTTATATATTTATATATATATTAAATTTATAATAATTTTACTTAATCTTAAATAAGCAAACACTTTCAACATGATTAGTATTAGGAAACATATCATATAAAGTAATATCAACTAAATTATATTTATTTTTTAATATATTAATGTCTCTAGATAATGTAATGGGATTACATGATACATAAACTAATTTATCAATATTACTATTCATAATTTTATTCATTATTGTATTATCGAGACCACTTCTTGGGGGATCTACTACTACTACATCGCTTTCTATCTGATTAATTTCACTTACTTGTTTACATATAAAAGAAATGTTATGAATATTATTAATTTTTTTATTTAAATTAGCTCCTTTAATAGCATCTTTATTTTGTTCTATTCCTATAACAGTATTAAAGTTATGAGCTAAATAAATACCTATAGTTCCAGAACCACAATATAGATCAAGTAATTTATTGCCAGTTCCTGCATATTCAAGTACTTTATTATACAATTTATCAATCATATTAGTATTAACTTGAAAAAATGAGTCTGCATACACTGCATAAGAATAATTACCAACATTAATTATAATGTGATCATTTCCATATACTTTTATATTGTTAATAAAAATGGAATTAACTTTACCATCTAGAATACTAATAATACTAGAACTATTAATATCACCTTTGATAATAACCATTATATCATCAGTACCTCGAATAACAACTTCATTAACGCCATCTAAGCAAATACTATTAAGTAGCTTAATAACTTCATTGATATTATTATTAACTAAATAACAGTAATCTATATTAATAAGAGTATCTCCCACTAATGATAGTTTTCCGTCCTTAATTCTTAAAGTTATTTTATTACGATAATTATATGTGTTATCAGCATCATAGATAATGGATGGTTCAATATTCATATTACAATATTTATTAAAGATGTTTTTAACTATTTCTTTTTTATATATAACACTCTTATTATATGAAATGTGTTCTGTATTACAGCCACCACAAATATTATAATATTTACATTTTGGTTCTATTCTATTAGGACTTTTTTCTATGATACTTACTAGTTTTGCTTCATTTATTTTCTTTTTTTGCTTTGTTACTCTAATATTAACTACTTCATTAGGGATAACTTTATCCACAAAAGTAACTTTATTGTCTATTTTTGCTATACCTCTCATTTCATGAGATAATTTATCTATTTTTACTATCATACACATCACATGTTAAGTATATCATAAAATGAAAACGAAGTCTATGACTTCATTAACTCTGCTATTATATCTTCCATAGTTATTATACCTAAGAATTTGTTTTCTTTATCGGTTACTACTGCCATGTGTGCTCTAGCAGCTTCAAGAATTTCCAAACAAGAAGCCAAATTAGTTGATTTGCTAACAACAATTGGATCTTTCATATTTCTTTTTATACTTATTGGTCTATTATTTAATATTTCATCTAATAAATCTACTTCATATAATATTCCCATGACTTTACATTCTCTATTTATAATTGGTATACGATCATGCTTATCTCTAAATATGCAATTTTTTACTTTTTCAGATGAATCTGTATCATATAAAAATGACACATCTTCACTTGGAACCATCACATTATTTACTCTTAACTTTTTTAATAAGACGGCTTTTTGTATAAAAATACTTTCTTTTTCTTCAATTACACCTTCTTCTTTTATTGTTTTTACTATTTCTACTAATTCATCTTTAGTAGCTGTTACTTTGTGATTGTTTTTTACTTTTTTTTCAAATTTTCCTATTGCTTTAGTTAATGGTAATAGGAGTTTTACCATCCATTTTAATAGATTACATAGTTTTAGGGCATAATCTTCTGCATATTCTCTTCCTATTATTTTTGGTGCTATTTCAGTAAAAACTAATATTATTATTGTTAAAATTATTGTTACTAAAGGTATTATTTTATCACCATATAAATTAGAAAAATAATATGTTGTTAGAGTGCTTACTAGTATGCCACATATGCAATTTATTACTAGTATTGTAGTTAATGTTTCAGAGTAATTAGAATATAACTTATATACTACTTTAGCAGATTTATTACCTGTATCTGCTAGTCTTTTTATACGAATAATGTTTAGACTAGTAAAGGAAACCTCTAATATTGATAATAAAGCTAACATTAATAATAATAGTACTATTATTATAGTCATAATACCATCCTTTCTCTTGTTATATTAAATTCTTCGTTTTGATATAATCCTATTTTTTTGTTTTTTATATTTTCAATTAAATAATCATATCCTAATTTGATGAACTTTTGCTTATTATAATTATAACTATAGTAGAAATTGTTATAATCAAAGACTAAAAAGTGTTCTTTTTCTAAATTATTTCTTAAATAAAAATTATTTATTTTTAACTTTTGATTAGGAAAGTATTTATTAAATATTTTTTTATAAATTATCGATAGTTCATATGGTTTTATGTTATTGATGTTGATTATTTTTTCAGTTATAGTCAGTATTTGTAATAATAAATTATCATCATTATAATTTATATATTTTAATTCTTTATCTAAAAAATATTCTGTATAATTATCATTTATATATTTTATTTTCTTATCTAATTCTATGTTGTTATTATATTTATCAAAATGTTCTGTTGAAAACCCTGCTTTTATATTAGCTATATCTTCAAATAAACTTACTATTATATATGTATTGTTTATATAAATTTTATTAGCCATGTTACCTTTTATATCTGTGCTTACTACTTCACTCTTTATGCCTATTTTGGAGCAAATATATAATAAAATTTTAACTATAGATGATCTTGTTATGCTTTTTTTTGATAAGGCTCCCCAAATGTTATTTAAATTGGTAATGTTATTCAATGATAATATTTCATTTTTTGATGATAACGTATTTATATCTATATTTAATTCTTTACCTAATGTAATATATATATATCTTACTTTTTCTATATCTGATAAATTTTGAGGAATATCTTTTATAATACTATCTATTAATAATTCACCTTGTTTAAACATATTATAATCTGTATAAATAAAGCCTTGTTTACTGTTTATGCTCTCTGAATATGAATAATCTACTCCGTTAATTAAAAAATAATTATTAATATTATTGTTCACTATATCTATTGGGATATTTATATATTTTGTTTCTTTAGTTATTTTAGATATATCTTCTTCTTTGTTTATACTTACTATACTGTTCATACTATCACCATAATAATTATACTATATAAAATTAAAAAAAGAAAGTAAATAAACTATTAGTTTACTTTCTTTCTAAAAATTTGCTTCTGCTGTTGAATCAGCACTAATTGTTGCATTAAAAGTTTTGCCAAACATCTCGTTAGTTACTAAATTATTATCTAACCATATATAAATAGTAAATGTCGTGTAAGATGATGTACTTGATAAACTGTAGGCATCTACTACTTTAACTTTTGTATTTGCAGTTATATTTTTGAAACTGCCTGTTTTGTATGCGGTGGTGCTGTTATCTACATATACCTCATATTTTAAAGCTTCATTCGTATTTAATCCATCTATGGTCTTAGGAGTTATGTATATATTAAAGTTGCCCGCTAAACTATTATCGCTTAATTTAGCTTGTACTTTACCAATTAAACCTCCACTTTTGTTAGTTGATGGTGACAAATTAGTAGCAGTTATATTTTGAACTATTTTATAATCAATACTAAATTTACCCGTGCCTGTTGTTAAATCTGTTTCACTTTTAAGCAATAAATAAGCATAGGTTGCCCCTGCTACTAGAGCGATAAATAATACTATTCCTAATATTGTTCCTATTATCTTTGCTTCATTCTTCATAATTTACCTCTCTTATTTTCTATATACAGAATTTACTTTTATTAATCCGGAAAAAGATTTGTTCATTAAAGCGTTTTGATTACTGCCTGTTTCTTGTAGCCATAATCTTAAAGCACAATTATATGTTTTTGATACATTAAAAGTACTATTTTGAGTGCTTAAGGTGCCTATTTCTAATTCTGTACTAGTAAAATCTGCTCCTGTACCTGATTTTATTGTAGTAGTACTGCTGCCATCATTACATTTTAAATCATATTTAAAATCACTTATTTTTAATGCTGTATCTATTGTTATATTTGATATAGATATTTTTACAGCGACATCATATCCTCGTAGTTTTGTTGCATCTGGTATTAAAGTAAACTTCGAAGTACTAGCATATTTATCTACATCTGTAGAATTTATAGGAACTCCTGTTTTTAAATTTATATATTCACTTTCACTAAATACAACTGAAATATTTGCATCAAATTCTCCAGTTGTTGCAGTTACTGTGGTTCCATTTGATAGCGTATAATATGCATATGAGCTGCCTAACATACATGCAAAAATAATAGATGTAGTAACAGTTAAAACAAAAAGCATGTGTTTAAATTTCATTTTATATCACTCCTATCTATTATTCTTCCATTATTATAATACCATATTTTAAAATTATTATCAATATTATTTTTTATATTTCTAAGTTATGATAAACAGCTTGTACATCATCTAAATCTGTTAATGCATCAATTAAATTTGTTACTTTTTCAGTTGTTTCTTCATCTAATGATATATAATTATTAGGAACAAATGTTACTTCACTAATTAAGAATTTATCTATTCCTTTCTTTTCAAGAGCTTCTTTTATTTTTATAAAATTACTTGGATCGGTATATATTACAAAGCTATCTTCTTCTGATATAAAGTCTAATATATCTAATTCTAAAATATCTTCCATTAACTTATCTTCATCATAGGCTTTATCTAGTACTATTACGCCCTTTCTTTCAAATAAATAACTTACTGAGCCGTCGGTTCCTAAATTACCACCACGTTTTGTCAATGTACTTCGTACGAATCCAGCGGTTCTATTTTTATTATCTGTAAGACAATCTATCATTATTGCTATACCACCTGGTCCATATCCTTCGTATCTTATTTGTTCATAATTTTCACCAACGCCTTGATTTTTAGCCTTGTTAATAGCAGATTCTATATTTGCTTTTGGCATATTTTCTGATTTAGCCTTTTCAACAACCATTCTAAGTGATGGATTATTTTCAGGATTAGGATCTCCACTTTTAGCAGCTACGTAAAGTTCTTTGGCTAACTTTTGAAAAACTTTACTTCTTTCACTATCTATTGCTCCTTTTTTTCTCTTTATTGTTGACCATTTACTATGTCCTGACATATTCTTTCCTCCTTACATATTACTTATTTATAATACTCTTTTTCTATTGTCTTTGTCAAGTATATTTATATATTTATTATTTTATATAGCTTAATATTGCTGGTCCTAATATTATTAATAATATTAATGGAATGAAGAAGAATACTGATATTATACTTATTTTGGTAGGTATTTTAGAAATGGTGGCTTTGACTTCCATTTTTCTTTTTTCTCTTAGGTAATCTACTTGATTATACATAGTACTTATTATGCTACTTCCATATATATTTGCTTGAGTTAAAGCTAAAATTATATTATTGATACTATCAGAAGGTATCCTGTTTTGCATGTCAGTTAAACTTTCTGTTAAACTCTTTCCATACTTGGTTTCTCTAAGTGTTTCTTTGAATTCGAGTGATAACTCATCTTCAATGCTACTTGTTGTTACCAATATTGCTTCAGATAGATTTCTTCCTGTTTGTAAAGACAATGTTAATACTTCAAAAAAGTAAATTGCTTCAATATCTAGTTTTTTTCTTCTTTTCTTTATTTTGCTATCTAATACTATTTTTTCTAATAAGAAATAATATATAATTGAAACTATTATAGAAAGTATGTAGCCATATTTATAATTTATTAGGATAAAAAGAAATATTATTATAGTAGTAATAAGTCTTATTATTAGAAATTTTTCTGTTGTTAATTTTGAAGATATTCCTAATAATTTTATTTTATTATTTATCTTGTTTATAACTCTTTGGTTATATATCTTTTTAGATATTTCTTTATTTTTCATAATTGGTTTCCCTTCTTATACATCTATTTTTGTTATCTTATTTAGTAATATTACATAAATTATAAACATTAATACTATTGTTATTATAATCATATATCCTAAAGTTGATGAAAATAATGGTGCAAAATATGATGGGTTTAATATATATATTATTAATATAAATATGATTGGTATTACTAATAGTACTCTAGTTACCATCTTAGGACTTGCAGAGATGTTTTTTAATTCTTCATTTAATTTCTTTTTATCAAATAATGTTCTTTCTATGGATGAAAATACTTCAACGATATTCCCACCTGTTTTATTTAAAATAGTAAGTGATGATGATAAAAATACTGCTTCTTCTAAGTCTACTCTTTTGGCAAATCGTTCAAATACTGTGTCTACTGATAAGCCATATTTCATATCAAGATACATTTTTTTAAATTCATCGCTTATTGGCTCTGGTAATTCTTTGGCCGCTATATTTAAAGCTTGTAAGGTACTTTTCCCTGATTTAAATGCATTGTTCATTACTATTATTGCTCTTAATAATTCATTTTCTATTAATTTTGTTTGTCTTTTATAGTATATCTTCAAAATTATATCTAATAAATAGTAACCTACTATTATATCTATTACTATAGCTAAAATGTTTATTCCTGTTGTAAATATACCTGAAATGACGGCTAATAATACAAATAATATCATTATTATTATTTTATTAGTTATAAAATCTATTGCTGATATTTTGTCACGATGGCGATATTTTATATATTTTTCGTATTTTTTTGATTTCTTTTTGAAATAGTCTATTTTTAATAATATTTGTCTATTTTTTTGAACAAATATTAAATATTTATTTTTTATTTTATCAATTAATGGTACGCTTGCGTCTTTTAGTGGCTCTAATGAATAGTAGGCTATTCTTTTTTCTTTTTTTTCTGCTACTGCTTGTCTTAATAGTATGATGATAATTATAAATATAATTATCACTATTAAGAATTGTATTATTTTATCTATATTCATAATTATCACCTTTCTTTTATTCGAATATATCTTTTATTTTAGTAAAGCCCTTTCTTAGAATCTTGTCATATACTTTTGGTTTTCTTTTATATAAGCCAAATTCTCCTACTACATTTCCTTCAGGCGATAATCCTTTTTGTTTGTATGTAAAGATATCTTTTACTATTATTTCGCCATCCTTAATTCCTTCTAATTCACTTATGGAAGTTATTTTTCTTTTACCATCTGATAATCTGTCTATTTGCACTATAATATCAATGGCATTCTCTATATAACCACGAACTGCTGATACTGGTATTTCCATTTCATTCATTAGGATCATTGTTTCTAATCTATTTAAGGCATCAATCGGATTGTTGGCATGGAGGGTTGTCAACGAACCTTCATGTCCAGTATTCATAGCTTGCATCATATCAAATGCTTCTTTACCTCTTACTTCTCCCACTATTATTCTATCTGGTCTCATTCTTAATGAGTTTCTTACTAGATCTCGAATTGTTACTTCACCTTCACCTTCATAATTAATTAATCTAGTTTCTAATGATATAACATGATTTTGATGTAATTTTAATTCAGCTGCATCTTCTATGGTTATTATTCTTTCATCTTCTCCTAGAAATCCTGATAAGATGTTAAGGAGGGTTGTTTTTCCTGTGCCTGTACCTCCAGATATTATAATATTTAGTTTTGCTTCTACTGCTACCTCGAGGAATCTAGCCATATTTACGGTTAAACTACCACGGCGAAGTAAATCATCTATTGTTTCTAATTTTTTATTGAATTTTCTTATTGTTAAGATTGGTCCTTTTAAACTAAGAGGTGGTATTACTGCATTTAGTCTTGAACCATCTCTTAGTCTGGCATCAACCATTGGATTAGCAGAATCTATGGTTCTTCCTAATGGTTGTACTATTCTTTGTATGGTTCTAATGATATGTTTGTCATTTATAAATGATACTGTTTCATCTTTTACTATTTTACCATCTATTTCAACATATATTTCATTTGGAGCATTAACCATGATTTCTGTTATGGCATTATCTTCAAGTAATGGTGTTATAGGGCCATATCCAGTTATTTCATTTTGTATTAAATTAAAAACATGATTTCTCTCTAAATTACTTAAATCATATCCAACTAAGGCTGAATCTATTTCATTATTTATATAATCTTCTGGTAAAGTATCTTCTGGTATATTTTCTTCAATTAAATTTTGAACAATCTTTATTCTGATACTTTCAAGTAAACCTTTATCTCCAAACACTTCATAATCTTTAACATTTTCGTTATTTATTTCTATTTTGGGTTTTACTTCAAAGGCTTCAGTTAAACTCTTTGTACTCATTTTTTTGCCTCCTTACCATGACTATCATCTATTAGGTCCAGAGCCATTTTTTTCATATTATTTATATCCTTAGAATGAAATAAATTAATACTGTTATTTAATGTCAATATTTCTCCTGATATTGTATATTTGTCTATATTTTTTATGTAATAATTTTTAGATAATGTATAATCGATGTTGTTTTTTATTATAGTTCTTATATCATATAAACTCAAATAATCTTTTCCTATATCTCTAGAATTATTCAATAATATTAAATAGTTTTTCTTATCTGTATCTTTAAAGATACTAATTAAACTTTTCATGTTCTTTAAATCTACAATATCGTTTGTTATAATAAATAATGTCATATATGAATAGTCTAAAGCTGTTAAATTTATTTCATCTAATATATGATATGTGTCTACTAATACTACATCATACTCTTTTTTTGCTAAGTCAAATATTACTGGTATATATCTACCTGATACTTTTGCTCCCATTCTTGGATCTTTTGGGCATGCTAATACATCTATATTTTTGTTGTATGTTGTTACATATTTTTTTAGTTCAGTAAATCTATTATTAGCCATACTATCAATCATTGTATATATATCTTTTTTATTTTTTACATTAAGACTTGCTGCTATTCCTCCAGAGTATAAATCTAAATCTATTATTAATACTCTTTTGTTTAATTCACAGTATATTCCTGCTAAGTTAAGCGTCATGGTTGTTTTTCCAACTCCACCTTTAACTGATGAAATAGTTATTATTTTTCCTGCCATACTTACACTATCCTTTCTATTTCTTTTTGATTATTTATTATTTTCCCTTTATAATGACTTATAATTTTTACTAAATTGAAATTAAACATTTTTCCTATTATGCTTTTTGCATCTTTTTCCATTTTTATTTCTATTTGATTTTCTTCAATAGTTACATATATATATTTGAGATTGGATGTATTTTGCTCAATTAAATTTTTTAAATCATTTTCTGTTACTGTATCTATATTATTTAATCCATATTCAATTGTTAAATAATTAGTATTTGATAATCTGTCTTTTTCATATATTGCATTACCCACATCATATACAAGTGTTAATATAAGTAAAAATATTGGTATTATTAAGACAAACATAACTAAACTTTGCCCTTTATTGTTTATCTTCAACATTAGGTATTTTCCTTTCTACTTTTACAATATATGGATTGCCTAACACTCTATTTAAGCCTGGTGTTATAATATTTACTTTAGTACTAATTTCTACAATTGTATATTTTTCTTTATTTGTTAGTTTTATGTCTACCTTTGGATATTCTTTTTGTATTTCTTCTATTTTATTATTATTATTTAATAAATTAATTATATCAATGCTGATGTTTTCTAATTCATTTTTCTTATTAAATATCATTCCAAAATCTACTATTGAGAATAATATCATAATAAATATAGGTAAAATAAGAACAAATTCTACTAATGCTTGACCCTTTCTATTCATATTGTTACTCACTCTCCCTATTTTCTATTTAATTATACCAAATAATAAGAAAAAAAGAAAGATTTTTTTATCTTTCTTTAATTTTTCTTATTTGTTTTCTTATTATCTATTTTTTGTTCTTTTTTTATTTCTACAGTTGCAACTTCTTGTTCATCTTTTTTGAAGATAAGATATAATAATCCAAGAACTACTAATATTATCAATATTATTATTACTACTTTTTCAGCAGTGTTACTATTTCCTTCTATCTCTGTTAATGCTTCTTTCTTTTCTGATTCTTTATTAGCGGTTATTTTATATTCTCTTGTACTTCCATCTTCTGCTGTTACAGTGATAGTTACAGTGTTATTACCTTTTTTGAATTTTTCATTTCCTGTTATTTCTACTCTGGCTCTACTATCTTCTGGAATTGCTTTTATATCAAGAGATGTAACATCACTTTTAACAGTTATTTTATATTCATTAGTTTCTTTATTAAATGTTATTTCATAACCATCTATTTCTAATGATTTTAAATAATTATTTGATGAATAATAATATGTGACAGGTGTAGCAACATTTTCAGGTTTTGCTTCTTTTATTATGTATACTGTGTATACTTTTATAGTACCATCTTCTGCTACTACTGTTATGTTAGCTGTTGTTTTATCATCAGTTAACTTATATTCAATTAATCCATCTATAGTACTAGTTACATCTTCAAGACTTCCTGATAAAATTACACTTTCAGTTCCGTATGGAACAGTTAAGGTGTATACTGTTACATCTTTATCAAAAGCAATATCAAAAGTACCAACACTAGCTTTTAATGAACTTAAATTATTATTACTACTAATTTTTCTTATAACATTAACTTCAGTTGTTAAATTTTCAAATTCTTCAATATTTTCATTTTTTGCAATGCTTCCACTTAATGTAATTGAATCTTTTCCTTCTTTAATAGCTGTGAATTCTAATGTTAATAATACTTCTTCATTTTTTAAATCTGTTCCTGCTGCGACTAAATTATTATCTTTAAATGTACCTATTAAATTTGAATTATATGTAACATTTGTTAATTTTAGATTGTTACCTGTAGTAACTAAAGCATTAATACCGTTTATGTAATCACTAGCATTTTCTGATTTTACTAATACATTTAATTTAAAGGTATCGCCAACATATATTTCTTTTGGTAATTCGCCATATACTAGACCTAAATTTGTATTTGCATCCCCACTAGTAGCAGGATTTAATTCAGTATTTAGTCTCATTATGTCTTCAAAAGTTAATAGTCCTTCTTCATCATTATCTTCTTTTATGACATCCATAGATAATACTTTGTTACCTTCTAAATAATCGTTCATAGTTGGTTTCATATCATCTTCATTAAAATTATTATCATTATTATTGTCACCAATTACTACTACTGTATAAGTAACTTCTGTTCCTTTTTTAAACACTAATTTATAGTTGTTTTTTACTTCACTATTTATTACTTCTTCATTTGTTAAATCTAACAATTCATTATTTTCGTCATAGATAGATAATTCTATATCTGTATTAATTAAATTACCTAGTATTTCTTCAACATGAGTTACTTTATCGGAGTCATTATAGCCGATTGCCTCTTCATATAGATAACCATTGTGAAAATTAAGACCTGTTAACCCAGATAATTCTCTATCATTATCTTTATTATAATTAATGCTTGCATTATAAGTATAATTTATTGTATTTATCACTTCATTATTTTCGTTTAATTCTTCTATAGTAACAGTATCACTAGTAGTATATAATCCACCAAGTGAAGAAGTGGTATCTGTAATAGAGCCATCAAAAATAGTATTTACTATTTCATTACCACTACCAGTCATTATTTCTGTTGAATTAACGCTTACTCTATAATTGCTATTTGGAGATAAATTGCCAGGTTCTATAATTAGGTTTTGTGTATATTCTTTTTCTTCACTTACAGTATACTCTCCAGTTGATACTACTCCTAATGTTTCACTTGTTGGTTCAATAGGAGTGTTTTCTCCATTATATAAAGCTCCAACTAAGCCACTATTAACTGTACTAATCGTATATGAAATATCTTTTTCACAAATAACCGATGCGCTATCTTTTACAGTTATTTTTAATTTGAATTCTCCATTATAGTTTTTATAAATTGGATTTATTTTTTGTGTATTTGTTTCATTATTTAATTCATAACCAGTTTTAGTTAATATTATTTTGTTACCATTTTCTATTGTGCCATTTAAATACTTAAAACTTGGTTCTAATTCTATTGTATATTCTTTTTCTTCTTCATAATCTTGTTTTTCACTTTTATATGTTAAATTATATTCTTTAATATAACCTAATTCTTCTTCAGTAGTTACGCTTAATGATGTTTCTAATGGTTTAGAAACAACTTCATCTGCTAAAACAGTAACAACTGAAGATAATTGTGAAAATATCATTGTAAGAACTAAGAATATTTTGCTTATTTTCTTCATTTTTTTCATTTTCTTCATTCCTTTCTTTATTTTGTATTTTTGTGTGTAGTATATTTTCCCCCGACTATAAACACCTCCATAAATGATAGCAAGGTTTTACCTTCTTCTATCATTTTCAAAATAATTATAGCACATAAAATGACTTTTTTCTTATACTTTACACTTTTTTGACATTTTTTTATAAATTTCTTGTTATTTTAATGTTTTTTTCTCCTAATTATTACCAAATATGTGATATTTATGCGATTATTGTTATTTTTTTCTTGACTTAAAATATTATTAATTATATAATATTATTGCTTAGCAGCGGATACTATTTTTTTGTAATGTGTCATTTATAAGTAACTATAGCTGCATAGCGAAAGTATGCTAAAGACACCCTATAAAAATATAGTATACTTCTCTAAGAGAAGGAGGAAATGAAGATGGCTAGATATACAGGCCCAAATAACAAAAAAGCAAGAAGAGTATCATTCTCTATATTAGAAAATGGTAAAGACATTGCAAAAAGACCTTACGGTCCAGGACAACATGGTAAAGACAGAAAAAGAAAACCTTCTAACTATGCTATTCAGTTAAATGAAAAGCAAAAAGCTAGATTTATGTATGGTATTTCTGAAAAACAATTCAAAAAATTAGTTAATGACTCAGCTAAAATGAAAGGTGTTCATGGTGAAAACTTACTTATCTTATTAGAAAGTAGATTAGACAATATCGTTTATAGAATTGGTTTTGCTACTACTAGAAGAGGAGCAAGACAACTTGTTAACCATGGTCATATTACTGTTAATGGTAAGAAAGTAGATATTCCTTCATACAGAGTTAAACCTGGTGATGTAATTGCTATTAAAGAAAACTCAAGTGATCATAAAGGTATCGAAATAGCACTTGCTAATAAAGTAAAAAGACCTGATTTCATTAACTATGATGAATCTAAGAGAATTGGTACTTATGTTAGATATCCTGAAAGAAGCGAATTAAATGCAGATATCAATGAATCATTAATCGTTGAATTCTATAGTAGAGTATAATTATTACTCTACTTTTTCTATATAAATAAAAGATGTAACTTTTTTAGTTGCATCTTTTTGTGCAAAATAAAAATCCTTATAACTAAGGATTTATTTCTTTCATCTGGTGGCTCCAGCGGGAATTGAACCAGCGACACAAGGATTTTCAGTCCTCTGCTCTACCGACTGAGCTATGAAGCCAAAATAAATGGCGGTTCCGACGGGAGTTGAACCCGCGATCTTCTGCGTGACAGGCAGACGTGATAACCACTACACCACGGAACCATTGGTTGCGGGAGCTGGATTTGAACCAACGACCTTTGGGTTATGAGCCCAACGAGCTACCGAGCTGCTCCATCCCGCGATAAAATTAATAAACAAATATGGCGGAGGAAAAGGGATTCGAACCCCTGCGCCACTTTCGCGACCTCCTGGTTTTCAAGACCAGTCCCTTCAACCAGACTTGGGTATTCCTCCAATAAATTGGTGCCTGAGGTCGGACTTGAACCGACACGAGGGTTAAATCTCGCAGGATTTTAAGTCCTGTGCGTCTACCTATTCCGCCACTCAGGCATTCATGTCTTTTTGCTGTTGACTTCTTAATTATATAACATTTTTTTTAGTTTGACAACCTTTTTTTGTGATTTTTATTAAAAACATGCAAAAATATTGAATTTTTTTGTTTTTTAGTATATAATATCATTGTATCTCGAAGAAATGCGCCCATAGCTCAACTGGATAGAGCGTTTGGCTACGGACCAAAAGGCTGTGGGTTCGACTCCTACTGGGCGCACCAAATTGATATTAAACTCGAACTTTTTCGAGATAATACTAAACTACTATCAAATAAAATTGAAAGTAGTTTTATTTTAAAGGATTAATAATACACTCGCGAATTAGACATATCAATCAGCTAGTTTAATTTATTAGAAAGGAAAACATATGAATAAAATAACTAAAGATAATTTAAATGAATTTATAAAATATTATTATGAATTTCATGATAGTTATATTACAAATGTTAATTATGATATTTCTAAATCGGAAATAGAACTTTTAATTAATGTTTGTTGGTCTGGGGAACCAATACTAAAAGATAATAATGCTTATCAAACTAATAAAACAAAAATGAGAATGATTTTAAATAATGTTGAAAAATGCAATAATAAAGAAATGTTTTCGTGGGATTATATAAACAAAGTATTTATAAAGTATATTAAATTAGACAATAAAGAATTTATATGTTTTGCAAGCGATGAACAAGATCCTGTGATATATATTGTTTGTGAAAGTATAAAATATGAAGAAATAAAAGATAATTAGTAATTGTTTTACTTTTTCCTTAAAGTGCATTTTAATAATTAATAGGATTAACTATCCTATTTTTATTTTATGCTTTTTTATAATAAATAAAACTAAATTTGTAAGACAATATGGCTTACAAATTCTTTTTGAAGACAAATGGCTTCAAAAACACTTGCAAGACCTGAGGCTTGGAAGTAACAATAAGCCTACACCTTAATTATATTATTGAATAGAATATTTATGATTAAGGAGGTTTATATGAAAAGAACATTAGTTAGTATTATATTATTTTTAATTGTAATAGCTTCTGCTATAGTGGGCACTGTTATGAAAAGAAATAATGATAATTCAAATCTTACTAAAGTAAAAGTAGCAGAAGTAGCTCATAGTATCTTCTATGCTCCTCAGTATGCTGCTATTAGTAATGGGTATTTTGAAGAAGAAGGATTAGATATAGAATTAATTCTAACACCAGGAGCAGATGCTGTTATGTCTTCAGTATTATCTGGAGATGTAAACATAGGTTTTTCTGGTACTGAAGCTACTATCTATGTCTATAATGGTGGTGAAGAGGATTATCCAGTAACATTTGCTGCTCTTACTAAAAGAGATGGTGCCTTTCTTGTATCCAGAGAAAAGATAGATAATTTTACATTAAATGATTTGAAAGGTAAATCTGTTATTGGTGGAAGAACTGGTGGTATGCCAGAAATGACATTTGAATGGGCTTTAAGAGAAAATGGTATTGATCCTAAAAAAGATTTAAATATTGATACATCAATAGCTTTTGCTGCTATGCAAGGTGCTTTTATTGGTGGAACTGGAGACTTTGTTACTCTATTTGAACCTAATGCTACTTCAGTAGAAAAGGAAGGTTTAGGTTATATTGTAGCTTATGTTGGTGAACTAGGAGGAGCTGTTCCTTATACTGCTTACAATGCTAAAAGAAGTTATATTGATAATAATCCTGATATTATTAAAGGATTTTCTAGAGCTATAAATAAAGGATTAAAATTTGTATCTGATAATGATGCTGAAACAATAGCTAAAAGTATTATTAGTTTCTTTCCTGATACTGCATTAAATGATCTAATTACTATGATTGATAGATATAAGAAAGGTGATGCATATAGAGAGACTATTAGTATTAATGAAGAAGAATGGAAACATATTCAAGATATTATGATAGCAGCAGGGGAACTTGATGAATATGCTCCATATGATAAATTAATATATGGAAAATACTTCAATGAATTCGAATGATATATTAGTAATTGATAATTTATCAAAGATATATCATACTAATAATAGTGAAATAACCGCTATTAAAGATTTAAATTTAAATATTAAAGATGGTGAATTTGTAGCTATTGTTGGTCCTTCTGGTTGTGGTAAGACTACTCTACTCTCTATTTTGTGCGGATTAGAAAATAAATCTAGTGGCAATATATTATTCCCTAAAGGTAAAGCTAAAATGGGATATATGCTGCAAAATGATACTCTTTTTCCTTGGCTTAATATCTTAGATAATTCTTTGTTAGGTCTAAAAGTACAAAAAAAAATTACTAAAGAAAATAAAGATAAGGTAATATCTATGCTTAATACTTATGGTTTAAAGGACTTTATCTATAAATATCCTAGTAATTTATCCGGAGGTATGAAACAAAGGGCTGCTCTTATTAGAACTCTTGCTATTAATCCTGATATTCTATTACTAGATGAACCTTTTAGTGCTCTTGATTATCAAACAAGATTAGCGGTATCAGATGATGTATGGAAAATTATTAAGAATGAGAAAAAGACCACTATTATGATAACTCATGATGTAGCTGAGGCTATCTCTATGGCTGACCGTGTTATTGTTTTATCTGATAGACCTGCTAAAGTAAAAAAAATTTATACTATTGATATGGAAGATAAAGGTAATCCTACACATAATAGAAATTTAAAAGAATTTAGATTCTTCTATAATGATATATGGAAGGATATTGATATTCATGTATAGCAGAGAACACAAATTATATCTAAGGAAAAAGAAAATAAGAAAGATATTAGTTATATTTACTCAAATTTTATTAGCGGTACTTTTAATTTCTATATGGGAATTACTTGCTAAATATAAAGTTATTAATACTTTTATTACTTCTTCTCCTAGCAGGGTTCTTAGTACTATTATATCGCTATATAATGATAATAATCTATTTAACAATATATGGACTACTATTTACGAGACTTTAATTAGTTTTAGTTTAGGAACTATAATTGGCATAATTACTGCTACTATATTATGGTACTTTAATTTTATCTATAAAGTATTAGATCCTTATCTTACTATTTTAAATAGTTTGCCTAAGATCGCTTTAGGTCCAATAATTATTATCTTCTTTGGGGCTAATATTAATTCTATTATTATAATGGCTTTACTTATATCTGTTATTGTTACTATTATAACTGTATATAATGGCTTTATATCTACTGATAAAAATAGAATTAATTTACTTAAATCTTTTTCTGCTACTAAAGGACAAATATTTAAGTATGTTATTTTACCTAGTAGTTACTCTACTATTATAAGTAGTCTTAAGATAAATATTAGTATGACTTTAATAGGAGTAATTATGGGAGAATTTCTTGTATCAAAAAGTGGTATTGGTTATTTAATAAATTATGGTTCTCAGGTATTTAATTTAAATTTGGTTATTTCAGGTATTATTATATTAATGATAGTCTCTTACCTTATGTATATAATAGTTAGTTATATAGAAAAAATACTAGTCAAAAATGATTAGTATTTTTATTATACTTGCATATTATATAATAAGTAGATTCTATTAAAATTTGACATTTTAGAGAAAATCTGCTATAATCTAGTACATGTGATGGCACATTATTCTAGTCAATTTAACTTACTATGAAGGTGAACCTAAAAGCTCACTAAAGAGCATATCTGTGAAACTTCTGGTGTTTGCTTTATGCGCCCAGCTTAGGGTGGATGCTGGAAGGTAAGGTTTTTGGGCGGTCATAATGGCATATGATACTACCCCAATCTCCGTGGAGACCTATCTTTGTGTTTTTTGTGACAAGAACAGGAATACGAAATGGGCTTGAACCTACTATGTGGGGAAACTTACGAGTAGCGTAGCTTGTCTTGAGTGAATATGGGGAATAATTGATCAGTTAGATATAGCGTAGCTAACTTTATCTAATATTGCGATTTGAAACTATATTTGCAAAAAAGAATTAATAGTAAGATAATTGCTTGAGGAAATCTCCTAGAGTGACATTTCTATGGGATTACAGTATGTACTAAGTGGTAATCAAGTCATATATCTGGTGACAGTATATTGTCTTCTTTAAAGGGTAACCACTAATTTGGTAACGAATTAGTAGAAGATAGGGAAATCCTACTTGACCTAAGACATAAAGTTAACTTTAGAAATTGCCATTTTATGAAGTAAGGCCTTCGGGCCTTTTTATTATATTGGAAAGGAAATTTATGAAAAAGAAAAAAAGAAATAATTGGCCTCTTATTGTAACTATACTTGCATTTACTATATCCCTACTCTTCTCTTTTATGTCAGAATCGGTTATGCCTAAAGTAGGTATTATTGTAGGTATAATGATATTAATATTATTTATTTTTATAGGTATTATTTTTGATATGATTGGAGTAGCAGTAACTTCTAGTAACGAAGAACCTCTTCATGCTATGAGTTCTAAAAAAATTAAAGGTGCTAAAAAAGCTGTATCTTTTAAAAAGAATGCTGATAAAGTATCTTCATTTTGCAACGATGTAATTGGTGACATATGTGGTATCATATCAGGTTCTGCTGGTGTATCAGTAGCTAAAGGGCTAGCAAGTACATTTAATTTAAATATTTTTTATACTGGTCTAATAGTAACGGCCTTAATAGCGGCTTTAACTATTGGAGGTAAAGCTTTTTGTAAAAGAATAGCTATAGATAATAATCATAAAATTGTGTATATGACCGCTAAAGTTATATCTAAATTTGAGAAAAAAAAGAAATAGATTATCTCTTCTTATATAATCTACTTCTTCTTTTTTTTAACTTATAATTAGTTGTAGTCAAATAATCAACCCTGTCTTTTAAATACTTAGTATCTTGTGCCATAATATCACAATATTGAACTTCATATAGTTTCTCTGCTAATACTGGATTTCTTTCAATAACATCATCATCAATAATACCATTACAATTCTTTATCAAATATAATATCTTATTAATAAAAGCTTCTTCATATCCAAGCCTCTTCAAAATAACATAAGCCATCTTAGTAGAAGCTCCCGAAACATTATAATAATGTCTAATAGGTCCTTCAATATAAGCAAAAGGTTTGCCTATATCATGAAGTAATAAAGCAAGTCTAACATCAAAATCAGTATAATCATTCTCTTCTGCTCTAAATAAAGATAACAAGGTATGATTCCATAAGTCATGTTGATGTTGTGGTTGTTTTTGGTTAAATTCAACCATACATTCAATTTCTGGTATATAAAACGATAAAACATTAAAATTATTATTAATAGACATAACTAAATCATTCTGTTCTAATATTTCTTGCAAATCCATTATCTATCTCTCCTTCTAGTAGTAAACTAAACATTTTTCTTTTTTCTTAATCTTATACTTAACACCAGTTAAATATTTTTTATTCATATCGTTAGATAAAACTCCCATTGAACAAGCAAGTTGAATCTTATATAACTTTTCTGCTAAAGAGAAATTCTCTTCTATTAAACTATCTTCTATCTCTCTATTGCAATTTCTAACCAAAAAAGAAACCTCATCAATAAAATCATCATTATATTCACATCTCTTAAGTATATCAGTAGTAGCGGCAGAAGCAATCTCATTACTATTTTTATTCATATCATTCATAAGTACTATTCCTAAATTCTTAAATAATAGTGTCATTCTAACACTTAAATCATTAAAAGAATTATATAGAGAAAGTAAAGTTAAACTCCATAAATCTAATTTTTCTCTACCTCTTCTCTTATAATTAATAACATATTTTAATTCAGGTACTTCTTCTAATAACATATCAATATTTTGATTAATAGCTACAACTACATTATCAGCCGTTAAGATTTTTTCTAAAACCATAATATCCTCCCTTTCGTGGAAAAATATTATAACACATTTTATTTATTTTGGCTACTAATATTTAATAAAATACCCATACTACACATTGTTATTAATAGACTACTACCTCCATATGATAGAAAAGGAAGGGTTACTCCTGTTACTGGTATTAGTCCTACTACTACCATTAGATTAAGCATAGTCTGGAATGATAATCCAAAAGTAATACCAAATGCTAGGTATTTACCAAATGAATCTTCACATTTCATAGCTATTTTAAATCCTGATATAATGATCATTAGAAATAAAGTTGTAACTAATAATACTCCCATAAAGCCAAATTCTTCACTTATTATTGAAAAGATAAAATCTGTTTGTGGTTCTGGTAAATAGAAGTGTTTTTGTATTGAGTTACCAAAGCCTAATCCTAGTAATCCTCCTGGTCCAATAGCATATAATGATTGTATTATTTGGAAACCACTACCTAATGGATCATTCCATGGGTTTAGAAATGATACTATTCTTTGCATTCTATATGGGGCTATTATGATAAGAGAGGCGACTCCTAATAAACCAAGTATTCCTATCTTAATAAAGAAATTCATTTTTACTCCACTTATAAATAATAATACTATTATAGTCATAACTATAACTACTCCTGTACCAAAGTCTGGTTCTAACATTATTAGACCAAATACTAATAAGAGTACTCCTAATATGGGTAATACTCCTTTTTTTATATTTTTTATTTCTTTTTGATTATTAGATAAATACTTAGAAGTAAATATTATTAATCCTAACTTAGTGAATTCTGATGGTTGAATACCAAGGCTACCTATTCCAAACCAACTTCTACTCCCATTTCTTACTGTACCTATTCCTGGTATTAATACTAATGATAATAATACTGTACATATTATAAATATTAGATTAGATTTCTTTTTATACTCTAAATAAGATATTTTAGATATTATAAATAATGCTATATATCCTACTATTAAGAATAGACCTTGTGATTTTATATATTTATATGGATCATTAAATTTATATTCTGACCATACATTGGAGGCTGAATATATCATTATTAATCCAAATATACTAAGTAATATTATTCCTATTAATAAAAATGTTCTTTCTTTTTTCAAGATATCACCTTATTATATATTATTAATAATACTTAATATTTATTCTATTCACTTTAAGTCTTGTTGTCTTAAAGTGTTATTTCTAGCCATAGTCTAGAAATAATTAGTAAGATATCATATTCACAGTGAAGTACTTTCTAACTTAGATAATTCCAAATAAAAAGAAGATAAACTAGTATTTTTTTTTAAAGTATTGACTTTTATATATCATTATCTATATAGAAGGCAAAGAAAAAGACTATCATAGCAAGTGCTACAACGTAATCCATTACTTAAATCTTCAACCTCCTGAGAAGTAAAAAAGTTCTTTCACCATAGGCGTTACTTCTCTTCCTTGTGATAATCAGAAAATTGAATAGATGCATCTTATTGGTGTTACCTAGAAATTCTCCTATATTTATACTTAATAGTCAATATAATATGACTATTTATTTTAATTTATATATATACAATTGTTTATGATAGAGACTATTATATAGGCTCTATCATACCATGGAAAACATAAACTTGTTTATGGTTGAAATGGCAAAAAGAAAAGATTACCAAATACAGTAATCTTATTATAACCATACTCCATATATTAAAGCACATAAACTTAATATAAAACCTACTATCCAGAATAATTTAACTATATCATTCTCTCTCCATCCTAATCTTTCAAAATGATGATGGATAGGAGTCATTAAAAATACTCTTCTTTTTAATAATACAACTGAAGATATCTGAATAATAACAGTTAATGTTTCTATTACAAATACTCCTCCTATTACCGCTAGTGATAATTCATGTGATGTTAAGATAGCTATCGTAGCCATTGTAGCACCAAGGGTTAAACTACCAGTATCGCCCATAAATACTTTAGCAGGATTTGAATTATATACCAGAAAGCCCATAATACTTCCCATTAGTATAAAGCAAAAGATACCCATATCGCTATTACCTTCAATCCACCAACTACCCATAGCAATTAAACCAAAAGCTAAGAAAGCAATTGCAGATAATCCTCCTGCTAAACCATCTAATCCATCAGTTAAGTTAACAGCATTAGAAGAACCTACTAATAAGAATAATATGAACACTCCATAGAACCAACCTAAGTTCCAATCAATACCTAAAGCTGATATTCTTAAATAAGAATCTCCCGCTGTATATTGTCTAAATAATACATAGAATACTAAAGCTACTATTAACTGAAGTAATATCTTTTGAAATTGTGTAAGTCCTTTATTTGTCTTTCTTTTTAAACTTATAAAATCATCTAAGAATCCTATTAATCCATATGATAAGAATACAAATAATACTATAACTAAGTTTACTGAATATTCTATCTTACCCGTTAATAATAGAAATAATGTTATAGCAAATGTAGGAATTATAAAGATTAATCCTCCCATAGTAGGTGTTCCTGCTTTATTCCTATGAGCTTCTACATATATATTGATATTTTGTCCTGCTTTTAACTTTTTTAAAAATGGTATAATGATTAATCCGAATATTGTAGCTCCTATAAAGCCCAGCATTAAGGCAAATAATGATTTAGTTAATGTTAACATTATCCCACTCCTCTTCTAGATATATTATATCATATATATATTTAAATAAATATATCTTTTTACTTTATTTTACATTAGTAGTGTAAAGATATTCACTTCTTTTTATATAGTCTTCTAGCACCCGCTACTTGTTTAGGAGTTAATGTATCAAGATAATTACAAGGATTAATATTGTTTCCTCCTACTACTATCTTATTAAAACACTCTATTAACTCTATATTTACTTTAATATCTTCTAGATAATTTATAAAATCATAAAACTTATCTAGTGATAATCTATCTACTCTGCCATCATATAAATAATTTAATATTATAATTATATAACAATATATATCAGTATTTTCATCAATCTTATAATCTGCTAAATCATCAGTCTGTGATAATGTTTGATACTTAGTGTTATTATATTTAATTAATGAAGAATTAGTTAAAATCTACCAGGAAATGATTTATTACCCGCTATTTTACAACTATCTAAGTCTACTATATATATTTCTTGTTTATCTCTTTCTACTAGAAAGTTATCTTCATGAATATCTCCTAGATAGAAGTTATTTAAATTAGTATATTTACGAATATTTTGCATTTGTTCTAGTATTCTACCAATACTCTTTAGATAATGAATCTTCTCTTCATAAGTAATATCAGGATTATTTAATATAACACTTAAGTTTATTCCTTTTATATACTTCATAGTGAAAGCTTCTATTTTTTTATTAATAGATACTAAAGATTCGGGTAATACAAAATTACTAGGCATACTATCTTTATTAGCATTTAATGCTTCTATTGTATATAATTTATTAGCAAATATTATTCCATCAGTACGATGTAATTTCTTAAGTAATTTTTCTTTACCATAATAAGGATATTTAAATAATTCACACTCTGTGCTAGTTACATTTTTTGGTAATATAAGTGGTTCTAAACTATTTAATTTAGTCTTAGACATATTAATTATTTGCATAAATATTCCCCCCTCTTTTGATGCCGCTATTATAGCACAAAAGTAATAAAAATGCAAATTAATCTAAGTATAATCTAATACTAGAATATTCTGGTATTCTACTTCCTGCTTCTGGAGACTGATTAATTACTTTATCTCCACTGCCACTATACTCTATAGTAAAAGATTTTAGTTTACTAGCTGCTTCTTTTTTAGTTAAGCCTACAACATCTTCTACGGTATAATATTTTTGGTCATACCATTGATACTTTTTATCGGTTCCACCTTCTTGTTTTTTAATATTTAAGGCTGATATAGCATCTTCTAGGATATTTTTTACTATAGGAGCACTAACTGTACCTCCATACTGGGTTACACCCTTAGGATTATCTATGGCTAGATATACTACTACTTTGGGATCATTAGCAGGCATAAAGCCAATAAAGGATACTATATAATTACCATGCATATAAACACCATTATTAACCTTTTGAGCAGTACCTGTCTTTCCTCCTACTCGATAGCCATCTATATAAGCATTCCTACCAGTACCTAATGATACTACTGATTCAAGTGTCATTCTTACTTTTTCGCTTGTTTCTTTAGTAACAATATTTTCTCTTACTTTAGTAGGTTCTATTTCTTTAATAATTTGGCCTGTTTCATGTTCAGTAATTCTCTTAACAATATAAGGCTTATATAATGTACCTCCATTAATTGCTGCGGAGACTGCTGCTACTTGTTGAATAGCGGTAACACTAACTCCTTGACCAAAGGCAGTAGTAGCTAGTTCTACTGGCCCTACTTTATCTAAATTGAATAGTATTCCTGAACTTTCTCCATTTAAATCTATACCTGTTTTTTTACCATATCCAAATTTATTTATATAATCAAATAATGTTTCTTTTCCTAATCTTCGGCCTAATTCTACAAAGCCAGGGTTACATGAATTTTGAACTACTTCAAGAAAAGTTTGGGCTCCATGTCCACCAGCCTTCCAACATTTAATCCTAGCTCCATCAACATTAACAGAACCACCATCATAAAAAGTATCTTTAAGTAAATCTACCTTACCTTCATTAACTGCTGCACTTACTGTTAATATTTTGAAAGTACTACCTGGTTCATAACTTGCCCATATAGCCATATTTCTATTTATTACTTCGGTACTATAATCTTTATAATTATTAGGATTAAAATTAGGTCTAGAACTCATACCAAGTATTTCTCCAGTATTGGGATCCATAGCTAATGCCCATGCTCCTTCTGGATTATATTTAGTTACAATATTATCTAGTTCTCTTTCAATAGAAGATTGTAATTCATAATTAACTGTTAAATATATATCTAACCCATCTTCTGGTTCTACATATACGGAATTTCTATCTAAATTATTACCTTTAGCATCAGAAAAGTATTGCACTCCTCCATATTCTCCTGTTAAGATATCATCATACTGAAGTTCTAAGCCACTAAGGCCTTGATTATCTATGCCAACATAACCTAAAACATGAGATAACATTTCATTATGGGTATATTCTCTTTTAGATTCCTTTAAAAGATATACTCCATCAAAATGAAAACTATTTATTTGATCCGCTATTTCGTAGGAAAGTCTTCTTCCTTCAGGGTGTACTCTTTCCATCATTGTCTTCTTATATATATGCTTTTCGATATCTTCTTTAGAAACTCCTAATACTTTACTTATCTGCTCCGCTACTAAGTTTTTATCTTTTATTTGATTAGGAATAAATACTAATGACGTAGTTGTTACATTACCTGCTAATAATTCACCATCTATGGTATATATCTTACCTCTATCGGCTTCTATTGGTAAATTTCTACTCCATAATCCGTTTGCTAATTTATTAAGTTTCTTATAATCTATTACTTCTATATAAAATACTTTAGCTATTATTATAATAAATACTACTATTACTATTAGTAATACTATTTTAATTCTTTTATGTATATTCTTACTAAACAATGATATCACCCTACTAAAGAGTATTCTTGAATAAACAATTTAATTCTTAAAAACAGTTTTATTTTATGTCTTTTTACATATTGGTATATTTTCTTTTTATTAAAAATTTAATAAATATTTGGTTTGTTATTGTAATTATTTTATTTTTTTGATATATTAATAATGAAAGGAGTAAGATATGGTTAGTTATTTTATAGCTATGTTATTAGGAGGCTCTGTATTTATATTGCTTTTGGTTATAGCATTATATGCAGTTTATGTTATTGGCCTTTGGAAATTATTTAAAAAAGCAGGAAAGCAAGGATGGGAAGCTATTATTCCATTTTATAACACATATGTGCTTGTAGAAATATCTGGACTTAATTGGTGGTATTTCCTTATTGCTATATCTGGCACTATTCTTGGTATGTTAAAAATTAATGGTCTTGATTATGTTGCTAATATTGCAACCTTAGTAACTAGATTCTTTATCTTCTGGAATATAGGAAAGAAAATGAAACAAAATCATGTACCAATTGCTATTTTAGGAACATTATTTTCTCCAATTATTGCAATGGTACTAGGTTTATCTAATAGTTATCAATTCGATAATACTATTTCTGTTAGTCCTAATGGTCCTTTTGGTTCCGAGAATACAAATACTGAAAGATTTTGTTTAGGATGTGGAGTTAAATTAAAACCTAATGCTAAATTTTGTGATAATTGTGGAAAAAAAGTCGATTAGAAATTCTAATCGATTTTTTTATATAATAGAAACTTAAGATTCACTTAATATTATTTTGTTACATAATCAAAAAGACTGCTAAGAAATTAATTGTTTAAATTTCTTGACAGTCTCTAATTTTATGCATTCATTTGTTTTGCAACTTCGTCAGCAAAGTTTTCTTCTCTTTTTTCCATACCTTCGCCAACTTCGTATCTTACGAAAGATAATACTTTCATATTTTTGCTTTCTACATATTTAGATACTTTCATTTTGTTTTCTTTTACAAAGCCTTGATCTAATAAACATACTTCTTCATAGAATTTATTTAATCTTCCATTTACAATCATAGGTAATTTATTAGCATCTAGTCCTTCATTCTCTGCTTGTTCAGTTAAGATTTCTCTTTCTTTTTCTACTCTTTCAGTAGGTACTGAATCTTTATCTAAATATAGTGGTCTCATAGCCGCTATCTGCATAGCAACGTCTTTTGCTACTTCTTCATCAGTTCCTTCTAAAACTGCTAATGTAACAATTTTTCCACCCATATGTGAATAAGTTCCAAATACTTGATTATCTTCTTTTTCTACTAGTTCAAATCTTCTAAATGATAATTTTTCTCCAATAGTAGCAGTTTTGTCAATAATAATATTTTCAATAGTATTACCTTCTACTTCTAATTTCATTACTTCTTCAACTGTTTTTACATTACTACTTAAAATTGCAGTAGCAATTAAATCTACTAATCCAGTAAATTCTGGATTTTTAGCAACAAAGTCTGTTTCTGAATTTACTTCAACAATAACAGCTTTATTTCCTTCTACTTTAGCCTTAGCTAATCCTTCAGCAGCAATTCTTGTTTGCTTTTTAGCAGCTTTAGAAATTCCTTTTTCTCTAAGCCAAGTAATTGCTTCTTCCATATTACCATTTGTTTCAGTAAGAGCTTTTTTACAATCTAACATTCCTGCTCCTGTTGCTTCTCTTAACTCTTTTACCATATTTGCAGTAATCATAGTATTCCTCCTTATTTTAAATTTTCAATTAATTCTTCTTTTTTCATTTTTGAATAGCCTTTGATTTCTTTTTTCTTAGCTAAATCTCTAAGTTCTGCTACTGTTAAGATATTTAAATCTAATTCTGGCTTTTCTTCTTTGATTTCTTCTTTTTCAGTAACTTCTTTTTTATCTTTTTTAGCAAAAGTTTTTTCTTTAGCAGGCTTTTTATCATCTTCACTTACATAATCAATAATAGTTCCACCATTTGCTTCAATAATAGCATTTGTTAATGAACCAAGTACTACTTTGATACTTCTTACAGCATCATCATTTCCTGGAAGTACATAATCTACATCGTCTGGATCACAGTTAGTGTCAATTAGACCAAATACTGGAATACCTAATTTTTTAGCTTCTCTTATTGCATTATATTCTTTAGTTGAATCTACAATAATGATTGCTTGTGGTAATTTAGTCATTTCTCTAATACCACATAAGTTTTTATTTAATTTTTCGTATTCTTTCTTAAGTCCTACTACTTCTTTCTTAGGTAATCTATCAAATGTACCATCTTTTTCCATTTTTTCGATTTCTTCTAGACGATTTACTCTTCTTCTGATAGTTTTGAAGTTTGTTAATGTTCCTCCTAACCATCTTTCAGTCATGTAATACATGTTACTTCTTTCTGCTTCTTCTTTACATACTTCTTGGGCTTGTTTTTTAGTTCCTACATATAGAACTTTACCTCCTTCTGCTGCTATTTTATTTAATGCTTCATATGCTTCTTCCATTTTAGCAACAGTTTTTTGTAAGTCAATGATATAAATATCATCTCTAGAGTTATAAATATACTCTTTCATTTTAGGATTCCATCTTTTAGTTTGATGACCAAAGTGAACTCCTGCTTCTAACAAATAGCTCATAGATACTACTGTCATATTAAACACTCTCCTTTCGTTTTGCTTCCAAATATCTCTTTTTTAATATCCACCTATTAGGCACTGGGATTATTAAATCAATATTTGTGTATATTTTTTGAAAAGCCATTTATATAGTACCATATTATGCTAAATAAGTAAATATTTTTCATGAATTTTATAATAAAAGTGCTATGACAGAGACCTTAGGCTCTGTCATACCCTGAAAGACTTATTTTATATAAGGCTGTAAGGGCAAAAGAAAAAGAGATAACTCTCTACTTCTTTAATATAAATGATTTTAATATAATATTATTATTGCCATCTTTTGTATATGATATTATACCATCACTAGTTTCTTTATCTAGAATATCTGCTAGTCTAGTACTATAAGTAACTTTAATACTTGCTATATATTCTCCTTTCTTATATTCTACTTTATCACTAGTAATCATTGATACATATACACCATTACTACCAGGATGTCTATTATCAAAGTAAACATAATCTTTATCATACTTAGTATTACCCATTTTACCTTTACTTATTTTAAAATCTTCTCCTAGTAATTCTTTATAGTATTTATTAAATATCTTGTAATCTAAATATGCTAAAGTAAAATCACTAGTAGGAGTATCTTCTACTACAGACTGGTCTCCTGCTGATAAAACTGTAAAACTATCTATATTATCTTGATAACTTAATATATATTCCATAACAAATAATTGTCTATTTTCATATTTTTCTAGGTAATTATAATTATATTTAGGACTATATTTACCATTATCATCTTGACTATCAATACCTTCTTTTACTATTAACCAACCAAGAGGAGAACCTATTTTAGATAAATGATTGTTGATATCTTTTAGTTCTTTTTCTTCATCTATTTCTATTTTATTATCTTCTTTTATTAATATTTTATCTGTTACTATGTAACCCGCTACTAAGAAGCATATTATGCCTATTATTATACAAAAAATATTTAACTTTTTCATTTTTTATCACCTACTATAAGTATAACATATAATTAAAAAAAATTAACCTAAATTTGGTTAATTTTATTATTTTATTTTTCTTGCTTCTAAATAGAATCTCTTATCATAACTATGTCCCATAGAGAATGTTTTTCTTGGTAAGGCACCATCTAATATTACAGTTCTAAATAATTCTTCTTTAGGCATTGCTTCAAATAGAATGGCTACATTATTTTCTTCTTTGCCCATACCTCTAGTTGTTTCATCGCCATGAATATAATCTAGTTTTCCTTCATGATCTTTTAGGTATTCATCTAAGAACATTTGAATAGAACCTACTGCTATATTAGATTTGGGATTACTAATATATAATTTTTTATCAAAATCTTTTGTTACCAATTCAAAGTATTCCCCTTTTCCTTCTTCATTGATATCATAATATTTATTTAATTCTTCAATTAAGTTATTTACATCTGTATTAAATATTACTCTATGTATTGGTTCAAATTCTAAAGCTTTACTATGTAAGTTTACTATTTCTACTAAGGCATATCTAGCTGGATTATTTAAATATTCTTCTTTGCTCATAGTTTTCTTTAAGTTTTCATAATTTGCTTTAGCGGTTGCTAATGAATGATTTCCATCTCCCATTGCAAATAGTAGTATTCCTTTATCTTTAACATTATATTTCTTTTCAAAGTAATCTTTATCCATAAGGCCTTCTAATCCTTTTTCAATATCTTTAATTACTTCATCAGATAAGTTATAACCTTTAATGTGACCTCCATTTTCCATTAGGTCAAAGTCGTAAACGATATCTTTAGTTGTTACTTTGTTTTTTAAACTTTCGATAATATTTTTCTTTTCATCATCTATTAAAATCATTATATGTGGTAATTCTAAGGGAGCATTTTCTCTTACTTTTAGTCTTGGTGGTATTCTTTCAATTACGGTTTTTTCAGTTGCTCTTATTAGTGTTTGAGAACCTTTTTCATAAGAATAGTCTTCTAAGTCAACCATTCCCATTAATCCTTCTCTTACTTTACCATCACTTTGTTTTCTTTCTAGATAAATCATGGTATTTGGATATTCTTGGAAGACATTTTCTTTTAAATAGTCTTCCATTGTTAAATTTATCTTTTTGATTCTTTCTTCAACATTTTCTTCTTCTAAATATAATTCTGGTAAGATTAGATTAAGAGTAGATGGTGAAGAACCTACTACACTCTCTACTTCTTTCCAATATTCTGGTTCACTTGTATATTGGTCACAAGCTACTACTGACCATTTGGTCATGTCTACATCTTTTGGTAATAAGATGTTTGCTCTTTTAAATGGTAACATTTCTGCACTCTCCTTTTCTTTAATTATATATTAGCAGATATTTTATTTATTGTAAATATTTATTTGTTATTTAAGATGTCTTTTATTATTTCTCTTTCATCTAAATGTTCTCTTACACCATTTATTTCACGATATGTCTCATGACCTTTTCCTAACAAAAGAATTATGTCTCCTTCTTTTGCATTATCAATAGCATATTTTATAGCATCCTTACGACTTGGTATTTTTATGTATTTTCCGGATGTTTTCTTTAAGCCTATTTCGATATCATTCATGATATCATTTATATCTTCATATCTAGAATTATCTTCAGTTACTATGGTAAAGTCTGCTAGTCTTCCGGATATTTCGCCCATGTCATAGCGACGCTCTTTACTTCTATTTCCACCACAGCCAAATAAACTTACTATTCTTTTTGGATTATACGCTCTCATAGTCTCTAGTATACTTTGCATTGATACTCCATTATGGGCGTAATCTATTATAACACTATATTTACTAGATACTGGTACTATTTCTACTCTTCCTTTTACTGCTACTTTTGATAGGGCTTTTTTAATATTTTCTACTTTGCATCCTATTAGATATGTTGTTAAAATAGCACTAGAAGCATTATAGGCTGAGAATTCTCCTGGTGTATTTACTAGAAAAGTATCTTCTATGATTCCTTTAGTATTTAGTTCTAGTCCTATAAAATGTTCTTTTCTTAATAATTTGATATTATCTATTAAAAGATTAGCTTCTTTATTTTTACCAAAGGTATGTATATCACAAGTACTATTTTTTATCATATCTTCATAGTGGATATCATCAATGTTTAGTATACCATGTTTGCATTTTTGGAATAATAGGCTTTTACTATAAATATAGTCTTCCATATTCTCATGTTCACCATCACCGATATGGTCTTTGGTTAAGTTAGTAAATACTCCATAATCAAAGGAAAGGCCCTCTACTCTTCCTACTTTTAAAGCTTGAGATGATACTTCCATAATGGCATATTCTACTTTATCATCTACCATTTCTTTTAGATATTTTTGTATATCATAACTTTCAGGAGTTGTATTTACGGTATCGTAATGAGTGTTTCCGATAAATACTCCCATTGTACCTATAACTCCAGTCTTATGACCATCTTCTTCAAGAATATTCTTAATCATCCATGATGTTGTTGTTTTACCTTTGGTTCCTGTTATTCCTATCATAGTTAATTTACTAGCAGGATTATCAAAATAGTTTATGGCTAATAATGATAAATTCTTTCTAGTATTTGGTAATTTTACTACAGTTACATCTTCAGGTACTTCAACATCTTTTTCGATAATGATTGTTGTTGCTCCTTTTTCAATAGCAGACTCAATATAATCATGACCATCTACTTGAGTTCCTGATAAGCATATAAAAGCTGAACCATTAGTTACTTTTCTGGAATCATAGTATAATCCTGATACTTCGGTATCTAGACTTCCTTTTATTAATTTATAATCAATGTTATTTAATATTTTTTCTAATTTCATTGTTTCACCTCTCTAATTTATTATATTACTTTTTGGAATTTTTTTAAAGTCTTTTATTCCACAGTTTATTTTTTAATCCACAAAAAAAAGAAAGCTTTCACTTTCTTTAATAATTATATTTATGCAGCATTTGTACTAATCTTTAAATCAAAATTAATATTTCCACCTGATGCATTATTTTCACAGTCAACATCTTGTCCTTCAACCCACATATAGATTCTTACTTTAGTAATACCTTTATTTAAAGTCATTAATTCTATATTAGCAGGAAATGCAGCAGTACTTGTCTTACCAGGTGTTACTGTTGTAAACTTATCCTCATGTTTCTCTTGAGTTGCTTCACCAAGTAAAATATCTTCAGCCTTAGTAATTGCACCTTTAATGCCAGCATAAGGTACTAATGCTCCATTTGCAGCAGTAGTAGTAATACCATATACGTCTTTGGCATTAGCTACACCAGCATCAGTATGAACATCAAAGTTAGGTTCCCAAACTGTTACAGTAGAAGCTGCTCCAGCATTCAAAGCTTGAATAGTATTTAAAGCAGAACCATCAGCAGTTTCTCCAAGTTTAACAAAGGCAATTCTAGATGCATTCTTAATACCATTATCCTTCTCATCAGCACTAGTTACACCAGAACCAGCTTGTAAATATATAGGTGTTGCAGCATTAACTTTGAAGAATAAATCAAAGGCAATAAACTTAGCAGTATCAGTATCTCCTTCAGTTCTAACAGCATTATCAATTTCTGTTGTTTTAGTAGCAGTAATAATATATTCACCATTATTAGCCACTGTTTCAGAAGTTTCAACTACACCATAATACATAGGTAAATATCCATTATCATCAGGAACCGCTATTGTAGAAACAGGTTCTAATGCTTCTGGTATTTGGTTAACAGCAGTTTTATAATTACCAGGATGAGCACCAACTAAATCAGCTTTTTGAACTATTGATTTCCATTTTGTTCCGTCAGCAGATATTTGAATACCATTTTTAGCTTCGATATTTACTTTTAATGTTTCTACTGAAACGTTCTTGTTAGATGTAAACCATGCATAGGTTGATGTAGCAAGCATTGTTCCAGTTCCTAACATTAGAAGTAGTAATATCAACAATCTGTATTTTCTTCTTTTTTGTCTTTCTTTTCTTAATTTTTCTTTTTCTTCTTTAGTAAGAACTTTTTCTTCCATTTTATCACTCCTTTTTATTAAGAATTTGAGAGTACTTCTCTCCTACTATTACTATTTCAGTATATCATACTTCCTTTTTATTTGCAATAGATATTTCGACATTTTTCGCATAACTTTTTTGAAGCCTTATTTACTAAGCATTTTTATCTATTATTTGTTTTGACTCTATACATATTGTTACTCCTTCAATGATATCTTGATATTCAAAACTATCATATTCTTTAGGAAAAGTAACTACTAAATGATAGATATTTTCTTCATCTTTATCAAAACCAAAGGTTTGTTTAGCGGTTTCTAAAGTTCTAAAATAGGCTCCATCTTCCCCTGTCTTTTCGATTGTATCTTTAGTTATGATATTAGTACTTGCATTATAGTTATAATTTTCATTCATATATAATTTATATGATAGTGGTAAATTAGTTGTAGTAACTATTTTTAAAGTATACTCTAATTTGGTTTCTAATCTATTTTTACCATCATTATTAGCTACTTTGAAATTATATACATAAGGAGTATCTGATGGTACTAATTCATCTAATTTTACTTCTTTTTCATAGTAGTCAGTATTTAATATATATAAAGCCGTTTCTATTTTAGAATCTGAGTCTGTTTTAGAAAATAGTTTAGAGTAGGCTATTGGTATTAATGTTAATACTACGGCGAGTAATATTATAGCTATTGTTAATTTATTAGATTTTAATAATTTTCTTCTATCAAACATATACTTCACCTACTTTTATATATACAATCTGGATCTTCAAACTTATCATCTAAAGATACTACTTTTTTTCTTTTATCTTTAGGTATATAAGATATACTTAGACTTATTAATATTAATGTTACTACTATTGACACTATTACTTTAGGAGTAGTAAATACTTCTCTTAATACTCCACCTTTTGGTATTCTAAGTATTACTTTACCTATTACTTTAGACTTATCTATTCTAACATCATCACTATTATTAGAATCTCCTTTAGTAGTAAGAGTATTACCTTCTATCTTTATTACTCTATGGGTAATAAAATCTTTACCATCTATATAAGTTATTATATCATTCTTACTAATATTAGAGGTTTTCTTTACTACTATTAAATCTTTAACATTTAGTGTTGGTTCCATACTTCCACTTACTATTTCAAAGATACTAACTCCTAATACATTTGAATATTCTTTATTTAATACTTTTAGTGATATAAAATTATATAATGAAAAAAAAATTAAAACGGTGATTATAAATACTAAGATATCAATAAATACTTGAAATATTTTATTTATATACTTTAACATTTATATCACCGCTTTATTATTCATTTTGATATTCTACTACTGGTTCTCCTAGATACTGAATAACAGAAACAGATACTGGTATACTAATAAAATTATCTTTAGTTAAGCCTATTTTACTATCTTCTTCATTATTTTCTTCAACATTATTCCATTTTATATATACTCTTATTGTATTTGTTACTTTATTCTTTATTTCTTCTAGAGTTATTACTTTACTATAAGTATTTTCTCCTGTTCTAATTAAATTACCACTAGTGGTTTCTTCTATTCTATCTATAGCAAAACTACCATTTACTTTGGTAAAATCAAAGGTAACGCTATATAATATTGATGTATCAGTATCAGTAGGATCTATTAATATATCAAAATATCCTTCTGTACCTGGTGCCATCTTACCATTTTTTACACTATCAGAACCTACTATATTAACAGAATTTACTACAAAGTTTTCTCCACTTTTTATATCTGTTCCATTAATTAATACATTCCATTTTGCTATATTTGTATTTGTATTCATTATATTTTTACTTTCAAATAGTCCATATGTATCTCTTATTATATATATTGTTATAAATACTAAGATTAATGATACTACTACTAAAATATTTTTATTCTTCATCTTTCTCTTCTTTTATTTCTTCTTTTATTTCTTCTTTTTGTTCTACTACTTCTTTTTTATCTTTTTTAGATTTCTTTTTTGGTTCTTCATCTTCATCATCATATTTTGATTCTTTTAATTCTTTTATTACAACATATATTTCGTAAATAAATAATATTAATATTGGGAATATTATCATAAATAAGAAACCAAATCTTGATTCTAATATTCCTAGTATAGTGCCTAACTTACTATATGTTTTACTTGTTCTAGCGGTACCTATTACATATTCACTAGATACTGCATGATCACCATCTACAACAAATGTTGATTCTTCTTTGGTTATTGTTTCTTTTTCTAATACTGTTCCTAAGTTAACTGATACTGTTTGTTTATAATTGTCATAGAAGAATATTTTATCTCCTACTTTTATATCTTTATTAGCATCTTTATTTACTATTACTAAATCACCTTTTTGAAAATCTGGTTTTAATTCTTCATCTCTTACTATTATAAGTGATTTATTATTTAATTCTGTTATATTATACTTATTATAATTTAATAAAAATACTGTTAGTGTTATTGCTACTACTAAATATACTCCTACTAAAACTATTCCTAATCCTTTTAAAACTTTCTTCATACTATCACCATCTTAAGTATAGCATATAACTTTTTCTTATGCAAGTTATTAATTATATACTTTTTAATAAAATTACTATTTTTATTATATTTTTCATGAAAATCCAAGGTATTTTCATGTTCTTCCTAGCCTATAGTCTAGGAAGAAACAATAAGATATCATATTCACAGTGAAATACTTTCTAACTTAGATAACTCCAAATAAAAAGAAGATAAACTAGTATCTTCTTAATTAGTATTCTTTTTATATGTTAAATATCCTGTTGTATAATTAGCCATACTTGCATCTATTTTAGTACTATCAAATGGTACAGTACCAGTAAGAGAGGTACAATTAGCAAACATTCCCGCAGATTCTGTAACATTAGAGATATTCCATTTATCAGATACATAGATTGTTTTAAGTCCTTTATCTCTGTTAAACATATAATACATAATCTTAACGTTACTTGTATCAAAACTTGATAAATCAAGTTCTGTTAATTGACCACATCCTTCAAACATATCACCCATGTTAGTAACTTTTGAAGTGTTAAAATTGCTTAAATCAATATTTTTTAAATTATTACAACCCTTAAACATACCTCTCATATTAGTTACTTTACTAGTGTTAAAACTTGATACATCTATACTCTTTAGATTATTGCATTCCCAAAACATGCCTCTCATATCAGTTACATTCGATGTATTAAACATACTTAAGTCTAAGCTTTCTAAATTATTGCAATCATAAAACATATCTTTCATAACTGTTACACTGCTCGTATCAAAATTTGATAAATTAATATTTTTCAAGTTTCTACATTTTTCAAATATACTAAGCATATTTGTTACTTTACTAGTATTAAAACTACTTAAATCAATATCAATTAACGAAGCACAATTAATAAACATATAACCCATATTAGTTACATTCGATGTATTAAAACTACTTAAATCTAAATTGATTAAATTTGAACAATAGCCAAACATATATCTCATATTAGTTACTTTACTAGTATCAAAAGAAGTTAAATTAATTGTTTTTAAACTAGTACAATAAGCAAACATACAATACATATTAGTAACCTTATTAGTTTTAAAGGAACTTAAATCTAATGATTCCAAATTTTCACACTTATGAAACATACTCTGCATAGTAGTTACATTTGATGTATCAAAATTTGATAAATCTAGCATTTCTAAGCTTGCACAATCTTTAAACATATTGCCCATTAATGTTACGTTTGATGTGTCAAAACTACTTAAATTAATACTTTTTAAATTGGTACACCCTTGAAACATTCCGCCATATGCATATCCAGGTGTTCCCATAGCTGTTACATTACTTGTATCAAAATTAGATAAGTCTAATTCTGTTAAACTAGAACAATTTTCAAACATACCAACCATACCCCAACCTTTTACGTTACCTGTATCAAAACTAGATAAATTTAAATTGGTTATCTTTGAACATTTTCTAAATAGATATGCCATATCTGTTACTTTGCTTGTTTTAAAGTTTGATACATCTAAATCTTTTAAGTTAGTGCAGCCTTCAAACATATTAGCCATAGTCACTACCTTTGATGTATCAAAACCTGATGTATCTATGTTAGTTAGACTTTTACTATTATAAAACATTTTACTCATACTAGTCATATTACTAGTATCTAATCCACTTAAATCTAAAGTAGATACATTATCTAAGTATGCAAACATACCACTTCCGTTAGTATTAGCTTCAACTGAACCATTCTCACTACCTATTGATATTTCATATAAACTATTATTATCTTTATCTGTATACCATAGCATAACACTACCATCTTGTTTTGAAGATATATCTTTACTATATTTGGCATAATTTGGTACGACATTAGTCTTTTCTATGGTTATAGATTCTATTTGATTTCTAAGTACTTCAGTATTTAGAAATGTTGAAGAAGAACTAGATGGTGTTGTTGTTTCATTTTGAATTACATTTTCTTTATATATAGCTCCAGTTCCTTCTCCATAGATATTAAATCTAAAATTTTGATTAGTCATAGTAATAGGATTATCTCTATTACCATCTATATAAATATATAAAGTATATATAGATACATTACTAGTTACTATTTCATTTTCTGCAAGTGTTATAATGTCACCTTGTTTTTTATTGCTAAAGTTACCACTAGATATTCTTTCATTATTACCATTATATAATTCATATACAAAAGTATTTTCTTGTAATGCTACTGGTAATAAATCTAAACTTAAATATAGATTCATTACTGCTGTATCATTGTTACAAGTCTTATGTAAGTTTACTTCTACTTCTTTAATTAATCCTTCTTCTTTACTAGATACTGGTTTTAATTTACCATTAATCGTAGCTCCTCCAGTAAAATATATTTCAGGTAAACATAAATTACCTGATATACTAGTAGTACTACTACTCCATATATAATATGCTAAACTACCAGTAATAGATAAACCTAATAATACTATACCAAATATCATATATAACTTATACTTATTCATAATTGTTCCTCCAATAGTAAAAAGACTATGAAAAATCACTAATATTTCTATTAGTTATTTCATAGTCTTTATTTATATTATTTATACTTAGATTATATTCTAGATATAGAAATGGTAATAAATACCCCTCCCCATTTTCTACAAACAAGTGTATGTTACTGGTTAAGTTCATATTTATTACCTCCTCTCTAGTCTTTTCTTACAAATAAATAATATCATAAATAAATAATAAATTCAATATATTTGAAAATATTTTTAATAAAATAAGTATTCACACCAAATATAATATATATGGTTGATATTTATTCTAAAACTTAGAATAAGATTTAGAATAACACTCTAAGATTATAGCTTAGAGTGTATATTATATATTATTAGTATCTTTAATAAATTTAATTCTACTATCAGTAATTCTATTCTTATTCATAACAATACTATTAAGAATAATCTCTAACTCTTTAATTAAATTATCAATATTATCTTTATCTAGTTTATCTTTAGTTAAATTAAAACCAAACAAATTATAACGATCCATAATAAGCATACTAATATCTTTATCTTCAGATATTAAGATATTATTTAAAATATAATTATATGGATTATATACAAATAATCTTAATTTATTTATCTCACTAATATCTATATCTTTATTCTTTAGTAATTCTATTAAATAATTATAATTAGAATCCACTAATAAGAATATATCATAGATAGTAGTATCTTCTTCTAAAGAAGAAATTCTTTCTAAAAAATAATTTCTTTCTAATTCTTCATATAAATTCTTTAAATTATTAATATTAGTATTAACCTTACTATTTAATACATCAATCTTATCTATCTTATTCTTAGATACTAATTTAAATATCTTCTTATTTTTCTTAATAATATTTCTCTCTAATTTATCAATTTCTTTCTTCTTAGTACTATAAATATTCTTATACTTATCTTTATCTTTATATAAAGATTTAATATCATTAATTATATAATCAAACCCTAAGTAATTCTTATACTCTATAATAGAATGATATAATTTCAAAATATCATTATTAATCTTCTCACTAGGAGAAAATTCTATTACATATTTGTAGGCTTTACTAACTTTATCTAAAGAATAATCACTAATATTAAGTTTACCTTCAATAAAATTATTTTGTAATATATAAGCATTATTTCTTATTAAAGTACTTCTATTTCTATATAATTCTTGATATTCTTCTAATACTTTTTTACTAGTTAACTCTTTAACTAAATGATCATAATATAGATCAAATTTCTTCTTATTCTTATAATATAAATATTTAAAATTCAAAGTAATATGCGTAATAATATCAGGACATTTCCAATATATCTCTTCAAAATCTTTCTTTAATATATCATCATTTACTTCATTAGATAAGAATCTTTTCATATAATTACCACTATAATAACTATAATTAAAGTCTTCAATTGATAAAGGAATTCCTACTAAAGAGAATACTTCTAAAGCTCTATTTATATCTTTATTAACTTTGTCTAAATCATTTTTATAGAAGTGACCTAGTTCATATAATATTATATCTAAATTACTTTTCTCATAAGAGGAATTATATTTATTTAGTAAAGGAAGTTGAGGTAGTAGTTCATTTATTTTATTAGTAATATTATCAATATTTTTATCATATTCAAGAGATAAATATCTATTTCTTCTCTTAGTTATTTCTTCCTCTACTACCTCTTTATCTACTTGATATTCTTTTAGCATTTCTTCTACTTTAGCTTTATATAATTTGTTATTCTTATTATTATTTCTAGGTAAAGCCGCTAATACTTCTTTTTGTAATTCTATTTTATCCTTATATTCATTTAGCATTATCATCACCTACTAACTCTTTTTCAAGAAAACTTATAAAATTATCTATTACTTTGGATAATTCTACTATGTCATCATCTACTAACTCTTCTATTTCTTTTCTTGTCATATAAACCTCCTATTTTATTATTATATATTGATATACTTCTCCTATTAAAGTATTATTATCATATAAACTTACTACTAGTTTATATGTTCCATCTAATAAGTTATCCTTAAAATATAAGAAATGATCTGATTCTTTAGTAGGATTATTTGTTAATAAATATTCTTTTTCATTATTAGTTGTATCTAAAGTATTTGTTACATAATCTTTTAAATCTACTTCATTATAGGTATTTGTATATATTGTACTATAATCTCTTCTTAATAATTTTAATCTAATATTTGGGTTAGAAAGACCTGATGTATATTCTATTTTATATACATAACTATTATTATTATTTAAAGTAAATCCTGTATCTTTATTTATAAATATCATTTTATCAGTAGTGCTTACTTTTAATCCATATATATTATCTATTACTGTAAATTTTAATTCTAATTGATCTGATGAATTAAGTCCATAATATATACCATCAGCAGATCCAAATGATTCTATTAATAATGTATATTCGCCACTAGAAAGGTTACTATTCTCAGTATTAATAGTTATCTTAGAACGAACATTAGCTATTTTCTCAGTTATATTTATTCTTATAGTACCATCATATCTTGGATAATAAGTATTACCATTATATGTATAGTTAACTCCCATTAAACTAGAACTAGTAAGAGGAGTACCCCTACTATCAAGAATAGTCATTTTTATACCTAATTTCTGTTCATCATAATTTGTATCAAAGATAGTATCAGTAGCTATTTTATCTTGAATAAAGTTAGTATCTAATATTAAATTAGTACTCTTACCACGATATATAGTACTATCAGATAAACTACCAGATAATTCTATTATAGCATCTTTATTATGATATAAATCATATTTCATAGTAGACTGCTCTATACCAAGTACACTAATTAAAGTCTGATTATCATTATTTCTAAGTTCTATCAATAATGACTTATCTAAAACATCAGTATCAATATTAGTATCTTTAAAATCAACCATAAAGATAAACTCTTCAACAGTCTTCTTATCTTTATAATATACAGCATTAGCACTACTATCATCATAATTATTATTTGGACTAGTACTACCCATTTTAACAAATTTAGATAATGGATAAGATACTTCACCATAGTTATTATACTCTATTAAGCCATTATTATAGTCTTCTTCAGTTACTGTATAGTAATAGTAAACAGGTTTATCTTCAACATGAAAGTCAATCATGGTAAGTTCTGTATTTACTGGTAATAAATAAGTAGATACTAAACTACGATGATATCCTTCTTTATATGGAGTAGTATCACTTTCCATATACAATGAATAATAAGTACTAAAACTACTCTTAGTTGTTATATCAACAGGACTAGTAGCAAACATTTCATACTTCTTACCCGGAGTAATAGTTCCTTCATAGTCATTAGTATTATATAATGCAGTATTTAAATTAACATTAATATTAATTCTCTTTACTTCATTATTTAAGTCATCAATAGGAGTAATAGCTACAAGAGATATAGTAACACTACCTAGACTTTGAGTTGTTGTTAAATTCTTAGAATGATAGAAGTAGAATACCAATCCTGGAGCTCCTGCTGAATTCTCTCTTTGATAATCAATAGTACCATTAACATTATTATTACCTTCAGTAGTAAAGTTAGTACTACCTTTAGTTATCCAACCATTTTGTCCTGATTTCATATTTAAACCAAAAACAGTATTAGCCTTATCCTCAGTATCCGCTACTCTAGGTATTTCACTATAATTTATTAATTTAATATCTTCATTTAAAGTAGCATAATTAAATCCTAGTATAGAGAATTTAGTATTAGCTGAGGCGTGATTTAATAAAGATAATTCATAGGTACCCAAAGTAGAATACTTAGAAGCTGTTAATGTTATTTCATAAGAATCTACTTTTTCTCCTATTGACCACATATAGAAATCAGCATTATCAGGGGTTGGTTCTATATAATCTATTATAATACCATTACCTTCTTCATTACCATAATTAGTATAAAAACCATCTTTAGTTATATCATGATCAGTCTTGTGCATACCAAGTACATAACTACCTTTAGTAAAGTAATAAATATCTCCTGATGATACTTCACTAGAATAGTCATAATCATTATATAAAGCTGTTATTATATCACCGCTTCTACTTTGTAAATACATACCAAAGAAAGTCATACCCGATACTTCACCAAATGAAGTTATATTTTCATTAGTGGCTATATTTAAGTTTTTACCCTCTAACATATATATTCTATTATTAGTATTTCTTGATAATAATTTTGTTTCAGGATCAAGAGTTACTTCTGATTTTACTTCATTAGTACCATTCATAGCTAAACTAGATAATTTTTTTACTAAGTTACCACCATTTTGTAAATATAATGAAGAGGAATTAATTAGTTTTAGTTCATCAATTCTACTTAACGAGAATAATACTGTCGAGTATTCATTAGTTCTATCAGTAGCACCTTTTAATTCTATATATGAATTATCAAGTGTTACAGTATTAGCTCTCTGTATAGATATATTTCTCTTAATATCTTCTTTAGTACCATAATTTTTAATATTTACATAACTATAACCGGTAGTAGAAGAAGCATTACCACTGCCAAAGATGGAACCTCCAATAGTAAATGTATCATAGCCTTCGCCATTAATATTTATATTTATACCTACGGTTACACTGATAAATGAGTAGTCATATTCTTCACTACCGCTAGCATTGGCTTCTCCTCCACCAAAGACAGTTCCTCCTATTACGATAGGAGACTTAGTAAGATTTTTATTACTACTTGCAGATAAACCTATATTTACTGTAGTATCACCATATAATCTAGAAGTATTAGCACCACCATAAACATTACCTCCAATAGTAGCTCCTACCACATTTACTATGCCTTTAGAATTATTATTTTTTTCTAGTCCAGTAGCAGCGGCATTACCTCCTCCAAAGACATGTTTACCAATAGTAGTATTATCATCTATATCAAGATTAGTATTACCATTAACTACTGCTAATACACCATTACCACCAGCATAAACACTATCATTTACATTGGTATTAGATATATGAATATTAGTATTTTCTCCTACTACAGCAGCATTACCACCACCATAGATAGAATCTTCAACGGTAATATTATTAGTATTAACATTAGTATTTTTATTTACTTTACCTAAGTTTCCACCACCATAAATAGTTTTTACTTTAGTAGACTCTCCTATTACAAGATTGGTATTACCTAATACTTTAGCTGGATTTAATTCGCCAGTTTCATCTCCCGGTACAATAGAATTCTCTCCATTACCACCACCAAAGATAGCATTAGAAATAGTACTATTATTAACTGTCAAAGTAGTATCTTCTTTTACTTCGGCAGCATTACCTCCACCATAGATATTATTATCAATAGTAGTATTATCTAAAACTTTAGTATCAGTTTTTAGAACAGCGGCTTCATTACCGCCTCCAAAGACATTACTAGTTACATGAGTATTTGATAAAGTCATTTTAACAGTAGTTTCTACTTCACCTTTGTTTCCTCCTCCATAAATATCTCCTGATACTTCGGAAGAATTTACCTTTACTTCTAAACTATTAGTTACTTTAGCAGCATTACCACCACCATATATAACAGCCTTATTTTCAGCATTGCCAATAGTACTACTATCAATATTTAGAGTTACTGAAGATACATCAGCTTCATTACCACCACCATATATTGATTTATTAACAGTTACATTATTGATATTCGTAGAAGCAGTAGTTACACTAGCTTTATTACCTCCCCCAAAGATAGTATTTATATTTCCATTAGTTAAATTTATATTAGCAGAAGTAGTAGTACCTCCTAGATTATTACCACCATATATTTTATCAACATTTAATTTACCTATATATTTATTACCATTAGCATCATAACCCACTAATAAATATCCTAGTATTTTAAAATTCTCATAAGTATCATATGAATGAATATTAAATTCAAAACTATAAGTACTATTATTATTTAAAGTATTAGTTCCATACCACTGATTTGCTTCATCAATATGATAAATATTATTAGTACTATCAAACTCCACTTTAGATGAACTCCAGTTAGAATCGAAAATACTTTTACTAGTTAAAATATATAAATCCCATGTCGGTAAACTAACTCCTGTATTATTGGTTATATCTACCTTTATTTTTTCGCTACCTAATATATCAGTAGCTCCTGTTTGATTTATATTAGACTCACTTATTGTAAAGGATGAAGATAAATCACTAGTAGTAGCAGATAAGTTTTTAATATTAGTAGTCTTAACTTCTCCACTAGTATTAGAGCCTCCAAATACATTGATAATATTTGCTCCTCCTAAATTAACATTAGTAGTAGTAGCACCAGCTTCATTACCTCCACCATAAACATTAGTTATTAAGCCATAATTTAGATTAACATTAGTAGTAGTAGTTTCGGCCTTTAAACCTCCTCCGTAAACATTAGTTATTAGAGTGCCATTTATATCAATATTAGTGTTTTCTACTTTACCACCTTGATTATTACCGCCATAGACATCATTTATATTAGCATCATTTACTACAATATTAGTTATAGGAATATTTCCTGATAAATTAGAACCACCAAAGACTGTACCTACTTTGTTATTTATTGTTACATTAGTACTTTCTGTTACAGAAGTAGCTTCTCCTCCACCATAGACTGTAGTAATATTTCCATTATCCACTAATACATTAGTAACCCCAGTAGTTCCTCCAGCATTATTACCACCATATAAAGTAGTACAAGTGCCTCCTGATGCAGTTACATTACTAGTAGTTACTGTACCGCTAATATTTGAACCGCCAAATATTTTATCTACTGTTCCACCATTTAAGTAAACATTTGTTGTATTAGCTGATGTTTCATTACCTCCACCATAAGTATTAGTAATAGTTCCATCATTAATAGTAACTGTTATATTACCATTAGGTTTTCCTTTTAAGTCATTGCCTCCAAAGACATTAGTTATAGTACCATTATTTATAGTAACTTCAATATCTCCCATTACATATGGTGTGTAAGTATTATTACCTTCACCACCACCAAAGACATTTACTATTATGCCTTTATTTACAGTAACTTTAGTTTTACTAGAGGATACACTAGTTCCAGAAGAAGAATCATTTACTGTACCATAAGCACTACCACCATATACACTCTTATTAATAATTGGCGTTGTATTAAGAGAAGAATCTCCTATAACAACATTTATATCATCTCTAACAAAAGTACCCGAGTTTGATGAATTAGTATAACCTCCACGGCCACCACCATAAACAGAATTAGTTACTTCACCACCATTAATATTTACATTGACTGTGCCATAAATAGTTCCTTTTTCATTACTTCCACCATAAATACTACCAACAACATTTCCATTATTCATAGTAATATTAACAGTAGCTGTTTTTGATGATGATCCACTTCCATTCTTATTACCACCACCATAGACAGATCCTTCTATAAAACCATCATTTATTATTATATTAGTATATGATGTATTAGAACTACTACTTACACCTGTTGCTCCATAGTTACCTCCACCATAAACATTATTATTAATAGTAGCTTTATCATTAATAATTATTATAGCATTATCGCATGATCCGATAGTAGAATATCCGCTACGACCATTACCTATTCCAAAGACACTACCAGATTCTGCTCCAAATAAAGTTGTATTATTGCTTATTAAGTTTTTATCACCAATAGTAGCGGTTCCTCCTATATAAATATATGGTGTTCCGTTTAATGTTCCATCACCTTCATTACCAGTAGAACCATTAGATCCTCCAAAGACACTATAGTTTACTGTACCTCCAGTAACAGAAACAATTCTATTTCCATAAGTGGCAGTTGTTCCTGCTCCTCCTATTATAATATCAACACTACCACCAGTCATATAAATATATATATCATTTACACCACTTCTATTATTGCTAGATAGAGGTCCTCCTATTAGATTATAAATATAACCGCCCTCTATTTTAGCTTTTCTAGCAGAATAATGTGTTCCTCCATATCTTCCTCCAACATATATTCCTGTTGATAGATCATATTTACTACTTCCAAAAGTACCGCTTTTTACTGTTAAATCAAATGATATACCTTTATCTGTACTACTATTAGTACTAGCATAAACATTTCCACCCCAAGATCCTGAAGCACAATAATATATATCTAAAGCGGTATTATTTTTCTTTGCCTTATCATAATCATTGCCATATACACTTTTATTATTTAAATACAAATCAGGATCATTCCAAGAACTTGTTGATGCTCCCATACTAAGTGATATGGAATTGTATATACCAGATTCTAACATAAATTTATATTTAGTTGGATTATTATTGCTTCCAGTGCTTGAACTATTACCCGCTACTACAGATCTTAATGTTGGATAGTTACCATTTTGAGTTAATCCTCTTCCTAATTTGACATTATGATAATTACCAAATAAAGTTCCTGATGTATTATTAGTTGGTGGATTATATATTCCATTTATTCTTGCTCCATAGTATAATGTAACATTTTCTATATTAGTATCATTATAACAGTTAATAGCGGAATTAGCATTCCAAGTAATATTATATTTAGTACCATTATGTAAACTAGTTATTGTAAATGGATAATCTCCATTATCACTCCAAGAACCATTAATACTATTATTTAATACTAGTATATTAGTATCTCTAGTAACTAAATAATAATATTCTTTATTTACATCAAATATTTCTTCTTCACCATTATCATTATAATACTGAAGTAATTTATAGTTAGTACATCCATAGTAAGAATTACAAGTACCAGTTGCAATTTCACCATTTGCATTATAATAACCAGTTTGTGACTCACCATAATTTATAGATACTTCTTGATAATAAGTAGACATATTAGCATCTATTAGATCGGTATTAACTTCCTCAGATAACACTTCTCTATTAATAGTACTATTATCTAACTTAGTCATATAGCCATTATTTAAATAATAATAAGTATTATTTTCATCAAAATTTTCATTAGTTATTCTTTGATAATATGTACAAGTAGTTTCTCCATACCACCAATTAGGACGACAAGTTCCATTACCTAGACGATTACCTCTCTCATCATATAAGCCATTATAACTTTCTCCTCTGCTAAGAATAACTTGATAATAATAACCAGTCATATCTATTTCTTTATATGTTATTTTTATTTTTTCTACTTTTTTTATGCCAATAGTATTTAAACTTCTAATAGCAGTATTAAAATTACTACCTACATAACTTACTTTGGCAGTAGTCCATTTAGCAATCATAGTTATATCTATTTTCTCTGGTTTGTCATCTTTATAAGTTACTGGTACTTTAACATATCTTTCATAGTAATTGCTATCATAACTTATTTTAGCATTTTGATAATCAGTATACCAACCATTAAAACCACGATCACCTGGTCTATCAGTAAAAGGATTATCTATTAGTTCTATTAATACATAGTCATCACTTTTATCAGCAGTATTATTATCATTTACTTCAAACATTTTAAAATATACATAAGTATCTTGTCTTTCAGATAATGATACATAACCCTTATTAGTACCATCATTACCTTTATATGTTATTTTAGTTTGAACTAAATTATTATCATTATATATATCTTTATTATCCGTAGTAGGAAGAGTTCCATCATTAGATGTATAATTTAAACTCTTATAATAGTAATAATCACTCTCTACTTCATTTATTATTACTTTATTATCTTTTACTGAACTTTCTACATAGTCAGGATCATCATTAAATTCTAATATTAAATCACTATAGGTAGCAAAGTATGTAGTAACTCCTATTACTAAAAGAAGTAAAGAAGAAGAACCCACTAAAAAACGAACTTTAAGTTTAGTATTATTTTTTAAAAGTTTCTTTATATGTTTAAATTTACTTTTAATTTTATGCACTTCTACCACCTACTATCATCATATTAAGTATAGCATATTATAATAAATAAGTAAATTATTTTTATCATACCTTTCATAAAAACCCAAGGTGCTTTTATGTCTTATCTAGCCTAATTCTTAGTCTATCTAAGATGTCTCATTAGACCTATCATATCTAAGTCAAAAACATAAAGAAAAGAACTAGTTCAAATAACTAGTTTCTATATTAATTATTACTTTTATATGTTAAATATCCATTAGTATAATTAGCCATACTTATATCTGTTTTACTACTATCAAATGGGACTGCTCCAACAAGAGAAGTACATGAATGAAACATAAGAGAAGAACTAGTAACATTTGATGTGTTCCATTTTTCTGATACATATATAGTATTGATTTCATTATTTTGCAGAAACATTTTAGACATGTTTGTTACTTTACTTGTATTAAAACTACTTAAATCTAATTGTTTTAATGATTTACAATTATAAAACATATTTGCCATATTAGTTGCATTAGTTGTATCAAAACTTGAGAGTTCAATATTTTCTAATGAACTACAACCATTAAACATATCTGAAAAATCAATCACTTTCTTTGTATCAAAATTACTTAAATCTAATTCTTTTAATGATTTACAATTATAAAACATTCCATATCCCATATTAATAACATTACTCGTGTTAAAGTTTGATAAATCAAGACTTGTTAGTGAGCTACAGTTATAAAACATCGATCCCATATATGTTACTTTATTTGTATTAAAACTACTTAAATCTAAAGTAGTTAATGAACTACAATTATGAAATAAATTTGCAAAAGTAGTAGCACTTGATGTGTCAAAATTACTTAAATTAATTTCTTTCATTTTTTGACAGTCTCTAAACATATTACTGAAATTAGTTACCTTTGATGTATTAAAATTTGATAAATCAAGACTTTCAAGAGAGGTGCAACCATTAAACATATTATTTGCATACAATAATTTAGAGGTATTAAAATTTGATAAGTTAATACTTTTTAAACTATTACTGTTATAGAACATATAAGACATACTAGTCATATTACTAGTATCTAAACCAGTTAGATCTAGAGTATCTACATTATCTAAGTAAGAGAACATACCACTACCATTAGTGTTAGCTTCTAGTGAGCCATTCTCACTACCTATTGATACTTCATATAAACTATTATTATCTTTATCTGTATACCATAACATTACACTGCCATCTTGTTTTGAAGATATATCTTTATTATATTTTGCATCACTTGGTACTACATTAGTTTTCTCTATTGTTATAGATTCTATTTGATTTCTTAATACTTCAGTATTTAAAAATGTTGAAGAAGAACTAGATGGTGTTGTAGTTTCATTTTGTATTACATTTTCTTTATATATAGCTCCAGTTCCTTCTCCATAGATATTAAATCTAAAACTATTATTACTCATAGTAATTGGATTATCTCTATTACCATCTATATAAATATATAAGGTATATATAGATACATCACTAGTTACTATTTCATTACTAGCTAGTGTTATAGTATCACCTTGTTTCTTATCACTAAAGTTACCACTTGATATTCTTTCATTATTACCATTATATAATTCATATACAAAAGTATTTTCTTGTAAAGTAGTAGGAAGAAGATCTAAACTTAAATATAAGTTCATAACTGCTGTATCATTATTACATGTTTTATGTAAATTTACTTCAATTTCTTTTATTAATCCTTCTTCTTTAGATGATACTGGTTTTAATTTACCATTAATCGTAGCTCCTCCCGTAAAATATATCTCTGGTAGACATAAGTTACCTGCGATACTAGTAGTACTACTACTCCATACATAATAAGCTAAACTACCAGCAATAGATAATACTAATAATACTATTCCAACTATCATATATAATTTGTATTTATTCATAATTTCCTCCATAACAAAAAGACTATGAAAGACTAGTATTACTACTAGTTACTTCATAGTCTTTATTAATATTATTATTTATACTTAAATTACAACCCCCCCCCGAAAATTAACTTGTTGTTAACTATATTTAATACTTTCATAGGTAGGGCCTCCTTTCATACTTTATGTATTAATTTTATCATAAACTTTTTTTATTTTCAATAAGTCTATTGCTATTTTTATTAAAATATCATATAATGTATATGGAAAGAGAAATTTACTCATAATAAAAATGGGTAACACCTAGTTGTGAAGGTGTTCTCTCCGCATTTTTTAGATACAGAGCACTGCCTTGGTGCTCTATTTTACTTATTTTCTAAGGTTACTACTATATATGAAATATAGTGTAACTAGAGTAATCCAAGCAAATGCTAGGACTAGTTCCATTTCAAAACCCCCTTTATAAGAAAACTTTGAAACATAGAATCACCCCTTCCTTAAGATACTTAAAAAAGGAGAGAACACCACTAGGTATTACCGCATAAACATTATATATTAATTGGTTATTGTAGTCAATGTTTTTTTTGACTATTTTTTATTTAATTTATAAACTCTTTATTTATAGGTGGTTACAAGATTTTTGCATATAATACGTATGTACCATCTTTGCGTGATAATCGTTTAAATATTTATAATATAATGTATATAGAAAGAGAAATTTACTCAAGGTATTCTCACCATATAGCTGTGTTATATTATGCTGGATTTGTACTAAAACTTAAATTTAAAGCTACATTACCAATGGCAGCATTATTTTCACAATCAACATCTTGACCTTCAATCCACATATATACTTTTATCTTAGTAATACCACTATTGATACTAAAGATTTGAACATTATTATCAAAATTATTCTTAGTATAATAATCTATGTTTACTCTTTGAAAATACATAGGATATTTATTTTCACTAGCATTATTAGTAGTAACGCCCGCTATCTTAGGTATTTCATTTAAGACACCATCATAATTTAATGGCTCTGATGGACTAGTTATATTCATTTGGTAAACATCTCTAGCATTTTCAATACCATATTCAGTATGTGTATCATAATTAGGTTCCCAGATATGAACTTTACTCTGGTCACTAGTAGTCATTGACTGAATAGTTCCAAGTGGAGCTCCAGTAAATGTTGTTCCTTCTTCAACAAAGGCAAAGCGAACAGCATTTTCTATTCCTACAGATTTATTTCCACCATAAGTAGCATTAGATTCAGGCGTTAGATATAACTGAGTATTATTATTAGTTTTTAAAAACAAATCAAAAGTAATAAATTTACCAGGACTATTTTCTCCTGCTGATGCTACTTCAATACTTCTAGTTGTTTCAAGTACATAATTGCCAGCAGCATTATTAACAGCATTACCATGATACATAGTTATTTTACCATTATCTATTTTACCTACTGTTGATACAGCCTCTAATGTTTGAGGAATTTGATTAGTATTAGTTGGATATGTATCGCTAGCAGTTATTATATCATCAACAGAAACAGAAGATTTCCAATTAGTTCCATCAACAGATATTTCTATTCCTCCTTGAGCTCTAACATTTACATTTAATAAATCTACTCTTACTAATCTATTAGTAGTAAACCAGGCATATGATGAAACAGATAATGATAATGTTGTAATTAATAATAGTAATAATAGATAAAATAAACGATATCTTCTCTTTTTTTCTTTCTTCTTATTCTTTTTCATTTTTCTTACTCTCTTCCTTATGTTCTTCTCTTATTTCCATATGCATTTTTATTTCACCACCAAGAATATTATCTATGCAATCTGGATCATCGCCTTCAAGCCATATTACAATAGTAAATTTATCAATATTTCCTGGTTTAAAGTCTTTTCTTTGTTCTAACACTGCTTCATCTTTGCTATAAAATGGTAAGGTATCTTTTTCTGGCTCATTAGTATAAGAGTTTACTTTAGCATATACTCTTCTATCACCATTTAAATATACCATTATTCTAGCAGCTTCATCAACATTTTTTATAACATCATCAATTATTATAGAATACCAATAATTGATTGCTTCTTCGCCTTCATTTTCTATATAGAAAGTATAAGCTATATAATTTTCTCCATTATGCGAGCCATTACTTTCAGTATCTATATTTTTTGGTATCCAATCTATTGATATATTATCCATAAATTCTAAGTCTCTAGCAGATAATTTTCTTTTTGATTCTTTAATTTCTGAATCTTCATATATTACAATACCACTTTCTGAAGATAATCTTTTATCAAGTGTTATTGTAAACTTTCCACCTTTATATATTACTCCTAATACGATAAATACTAAAGCTAATACTAAAATGGATATAGATAATATTAATTTTATACTACTATATTTCTTTTTTCTACCATAAACTTTTTCTGCTTTTATCACTACATTTTTAGCCATGTCTACTCCCTTACCTTCTCTTTTTATTGTATCATAATTCTTGTACTTGTACAATTAACTCATGATAATTTTACATTATATTAGACATTATATTGCTTATTAATTATTATTATGCTATAATTTTTATATAATAGGTGATGTTAATGAAGAGGAAACATTTTATTTATATTCTTGCTTTCTTATCATTTGTTTTATGTATTTTCTTTATACAAGAATCTTATGCTAAGTATTTAACTTCTACTAGTGAGAATGCTAGTATTAATGTAGCTAGGTGGAGAATTTTAGTTAATAATAAAGATATTCGTGAAGGAAATACTGCTGATGCAGTTATTGTACCAGTATTTGATGGTAATGAAAATATTGCTAGTGGTATTATTGCTCCTACTAGTGAAGGATATTTTGATTTAGTTATAGATGCTACAGAAGCAGATGTTTCATTTAAATATAATATTAATTTTTCTGTCAATGATGATAGTGCTGTCAGTGATTTAGTGGCTACTAAATACTCTATTAATACTGGAAATGTTGTTGATTTAAATAGAGATAATCAATCAATAACTAATGAAGTATTACAAGCTAATAATACTGCTCCTATTTATATTAGAGTATATGTTATATGGGATGATGGAGAAAATAGTGCTATGGATAACACAGCAGATACTGAGGCTACTAAAAATGGTAAAACAGCTAAAATGAATGTTAATTTATCATTTATCCAACTTAAATAATAACTATTAGTTTTGAGATTATAAGCTCAAAACTTTTTTATAATGACCTTGGGCATTATAAAACCTCCTAGTGACCTAAGGCACTGGAGGCATATAATAATTTTATTCATCTATTTGTACTGCAGTTATCTTTACTATTAAACTTATACTTGGTAAAGTACTATTTTGTTTATGATAATCATAAGCTTTATTACCCCAATATGTATCTTCGGAATCATTACCATTTTCATATGGCCAAGTAACGTTAATAGTTATACTTGCTTCGCCACCATTTTTAGGAATAACCTCGTTAGAAACATTAAAATCAATAGCAAATGGATAATCATTTCTTATTTTATTTATAATTTGTTCATCAGTTAAATTTAAACTTAGAAGATCACTTCCTAGAATATTTGCTTTTTCTATTTCATACTTAATACGAGCATCAGCTTCACCACTATTGGTGGCTCTTAATACCTTCTGGTAATCTTCCATACCCGGATATAAAGAATCTATATTTATTTCAATATATTCTTCAGCCATTTCCCCGGCTCCTACTTCAAAGTTTACGTGCCAACTTCTTACTTTAGCAGTTATATTATTGGATACTTTAGTTGAGTATATAAACCAAGCAAAACTATTTGAAGCTAAAGTTATAGCTAAAAGAAATATTGTTCTTAACCTAATCCTTCTTTTTCTTTTTTCTTTCTTTTTGTCACTCAATAGTATCACCTACTTAGATTTTTTTTCTTTTCTTTCATCAATGATATCTATTACTTCCATTACTAGTAATATAGCAAATGGGACAAATACTACAAAATAAAAGCCATATGGATTATTTACTACTTTACTTATTAAACTTAGTACTATACTTTTATATACTACTTTACCTAATATTTGGTTATCTTCTACTAAAGGATCTTCAATATCATTAGCTATACCTTTAGTATGAAAGTATGTTTTTCCTTGTAATTTTTCTTTCTTTATTACTCTATGGGTTACTATTTTACCAGCAAAATCATCTTTCATTCCTCGATATACAACATCGTCTCCTACTACTATTTCTTCAGTATTTATATTTTTAGAAATAACCATATCATATACTTTATATTTTGGTTCCATACTTTCAGTTATAATTGTATAGATACTATATCCGCCTAGTGATAGTTTATTATTTGATATTCTTTGAATAAAGATTATACTAATTACTATTACTATAAATAAAGATATTATTGCTTTAATAATCATTAATAATATTTTTAAGGCTTTATTATTTTTTATTCTTTCTATCATATTTATCACCACTATATTTCTATTAACTTTATATCTTCTAAATATTTATCCATATATTTTTTATATATTTCTTCTATTTGTTTTTCATTTACTACAGTTTTATATTTTATTATACTATATTGTTTATCTATTAAATCTTTTAATTTTTTCTCATCCATAGTTGAATCCATGGTTATGACTTTTTCTATCATATTACCTACTAGTTTCTCAGATAGTTCTGTTTTAGATACTTTTTCTTCTTCTTTACCTATAGAATCTAAAACTAAGTAATCTAATAGGAATGATTCATCTATTAATTTTTTTATTTTACCATCATCATAATAATCATTATTTCCTTTATCTTTTTTGGTATCATCTTCCATATGAGTTTGCATATAATTCCATAATTTTACAGCATATTGGAAATTAACATTTTTAAGTATTACATTTGTTTTCTTAATTGGAGATGTTACTAAAGATATATGCTTTTTATCTATTGTTTGATATACTGATGATGATGTTAAGTCAGATATTTGTGTCTCTAACTTTTCTATTCTTTCAGATATAGTTAAGCCAGAGTCATCTTTATTACTTTTCTTATCATTTTTTTTAGAATTAATAGTCATTGTTATATCTATTTTTTCTTTGCCAAGACTACTATTGGCACTATACTCTAATTTTTTATCATCTTTATTATAGGATTCTTCTACTAAATTACGTTTTTTTCTATCAATATAGAATTTCATATTTTTTATTAAACTATAAATGAAACGATTTTCATAAGTATCAAAACTCTCTTCTTTATTGATATTTAATATTTTACTAGGGCGCACATCTCCTGTTTCTTTATTGTAATCTTGTATTAAATTGGTATTTTTAGATAAGTGCTTAATACTTTCAACAGTTACACGACGAGCTAATTCTATTTTTACAATATCTTCTTCATTTACTATAAATCGATTTGGATTTCTTAAGATATTATCTAAATATCTGATAGTATCTTCCATTATCTCAAGCCATTCAAAGTTAGTATTTACTCGGTCATAGGCTGTTTTTACATGAAGATTTGAATTTATATTTTCAAAAAATTTGTTATTTTTATCTTCTTTTGCTTCTGTATATAAATTCATTATTTCTAATTCATTCATTATAGGCCTCCTACGTTAATTTTTTTAATCTAAGTAAATACTCTTCGCACTCTTTCATTTTTCCTTTACCAAAGGTTTTATCTAGAAATTCTATATATCCATCAATTTCATCACGAATATATGATATATTTAATTGTTCAAATTTTCTTAGTATTTTTCTAGCTATAAAGTAATCTACACCATCTACTTCATCACCACCACAGGCAACATATACTGGTACAAATTTTTTCATATGAGCTACGATACGATTACCAAAAGCTATTCTAAAGTGTTTGATAACATAATCATCCATTTCATTTATCTTATTTAGAGTATCTTCTGATATTGGATTATCTTTCATTGCTTCACTAAATAATTTATCTAGGTATGAATAATTTATATCTTGGGCCTCGGTATCAATTGGTTCAAATACTTGGCCTTTATCATTAATGTCTAGAGGCATAGCTCTATCGTATACTTTATCTGTTACCATAAATGTGGAGTCATCGTTATTGATTGTTCCAATATACCATACATTAGCAGGTATTTTTAATTTACCATCAACAATGTTTTTGGGATCGTCTGGCCAAGAACTAGATACTAATTCTACAATCCATTCGTCTTTATTAGGCATCTCTAGAATAGATAACATTTCAGCAAAATAATACTCTACTCTGGAGATGTTCATTTCATCTAGTATTACGGTATATATATCATCAGTATAACCTGCGACATAAAGTTCTTTTAATACTTCTGTTTCATTAAACTTTTTAGTAAATTCATTGAAATAGCCAAATAACTCAGTTCTATCTCTCCATGATGGCTGTACTGAAGCAACACAGGAATCATGTTTTAAGAATTTTCCCCAAGCATAGGCTAAAGAGGTTTTACCAGTACCAGATATACCTTGTAATATTACTAGTTTGGTTGAGGCTAGTGCTGATATGAATAATCTTATCATTTCTGATTTATAGTATAATTTTAATTTAGATGCTGCAAAATTTCTAAATGTCTCTACTAATTCTTCAAGGGTAAAACTATCACCATAGTTTACTATTTTATATTTAGCAAATTCAGTATCGACCGCTGTTAGTTTAGGGAATCTACTCTTAGTAGTATCAACATCTTCTTTTGGTTTATCTGTTTCTTCTATCTCTGGTGATTCACCTGGCTTTAATCCTAGTTGTGATACTTTCATGGCAAGAATACTTTCTTTTTCGGCCATAAGATCCGCTACTTGATTATTTAGAGAAGCTACCTCCTCAAGAAGAGATTCTTCTTCTACTACTGTTTTATGGAATTTTAAATACTTTCTTATAATGAAATAGATAATAAATCCTAAGCCTCCTATTATGGCTAAAACTATTATGATGGCTAAGACTACTAATATCCATTCAGGAACACTAAAATCATCTTTATAAAAATTAATTATACCAATATATTCTTTTATATTGAACATATTTATTATTCCATTTACTAAGCCTTTAAACATCAGGATAAAGGAAGTAAAAAATTGTTCTAAAAATTCATATAGAAATCTAAAAAATGTATCCATACTGCACCTACTTTACTATTCTATTATTACTTTTTCTTCATCAAAAAAGTTTTGTTTGTTTGTATCTACTATTACATATGTAAAAATATCTAACCATAATTTACTTGAATCATCATAATTATATCCTTCATCTATTTCTACTGCTACTTGAAAGCCATCTTTTATCCAAGTATTTATTTGAACTTTATTTACTAAATAGTCAGAATACTTAAACTTTATTATAATATTATTCTTTACTATTTCATTATCTATTATATTTATTAATCTATTTAATTTTTGTTCTTTATCAAAAATACTGATAGGAAAATCTACGATTAAATTAGTGTCAAATTCTCCCTTAATAGCATTTTCTAAGATTATTTTGGAAGTTAAATAGTATGTAATAAAGCTTTTTTGTTCATTTACTATTCCTTCACTATATACTTTATTTATTGAATATTCACTATATATTCTGTTAAATTTAATAGTGTTATCTAGTTTTACTTGATAAACTTTTTTGTTATTAGTTTTTATTAATGATACACTAAACTTTTCACTATCAAAAGATTTTAGATATTTATCTTTGCGGCTTTCATTTTCTTTTACTAATTCATAAAGAGTATCAATAAAAGTTTCATCATTTAATCCTAGTTCTTCATTCCGATATTCATCTATTTCTAATATTACTTTTTTTAATGATTCATATTCTTCGACATTATCAAAATATAATATATATTTAAATAGATAGAAAGTATTTTTTATTTTAAAGATAGTATCTTCATCTTCATTTTCTTTCATTTCAATAGCTTTTTGTCTTAGATAATAATTAATGTTTGATGTAAAGTTTTTATATTTTATATCTTCATTATTATAATATCTAACATTTATATAGACTTCTAATAAGGGGTCTACTATTTTCTTGGCATAATATTTATCTAATATTATTTTTAGATATTTTGTAATATTTTTCTTAGAGAAATCAATATATTCCCTTGCTATATTATTAGCCATTCTTTCACCACCTACTCTGAATAATTAAAGTTTATTATTGATGTATTATTTACTATTGGATATGTATAATCTAAATTAGTATCTGCTTTGTAAAACTTTACCACTTCACTTGACTCTGAATCCATTCTAAAAGTTATACTATTTATGTAATCATAACCATTTATCTTTACTATAGTATAGTTTTCTTTTTTTAGATACGCTGTATTAGTCGTATCTAATATTACTTTTTCCGGATCAAATGTTAGCGTTACTTCTGCGGACAAGCATTTTCTTTTATCAATGTCTTCTAGTGATATGTATGTTAATCTATCAATTCTATCATTTACTGAGTAATTTCCAAAGGCTTCTTTTACTAAATAATAGTCAATAGTATTTGTTATATTAAAATTGAAATATGGTCTTCCTTTTTTATCATCAATAGTATATGATAAACCACTTTTACCTACTTTAAGAATAAATCTTCCTCGTAATGTCTTTTTATATGGATATGTACTCTTGACGGTTATTTCTATGAAGGCTTCATCTCCTACTTTAAAAATGTCATTAGGAGTCATTACTGCATTAAAGTAACTAGAACCTTCACTGCTATAAAGAGTTCCTCCTGTACTATTTACACTGCATAAAACATTACTTGAACATACATAACTTATTTCATAATTTATATCACTGCTTGTGTGAACTAAATTATTTTTACTATTATTTAAGTTTATTGTTATAGTATATGGGTCTACTGCTGACCAATTTTCTACTTGATAAATAGCCCTATTTGTTGTTAATTTATCACTATTAAAATAAAAGTTTTTACTTGACAGATAGAAGTCTCTTATTTCATTATATATATATCTTCCAAATGTTATTGTCGTTAGAAGAAATACCAATATTATTCCTAATACAATATAGCCTTTCTTACCGTGTTTATCTAATTTTCTTTTTAGTACTTTTATCTTTTCTTTTAATTTTATTATCTTTTTCTTTATTTTTAGGTTTTTTAGATACTTTTTTATCTTTGCTTTATTTATTTTCATCTGCTACTTCTTTTTCTTTATCTCTTTAAATATTGCATATATCTCATAAACGAAAGCAATTAACATTGGAAATATTATGATAAATAAGTATCCCCATTTTGATGTCAAAGTATTGAAAACTGCTCCTAATGTTTTATAAGTAGTTGTATTTTGTTTCTTTCCTAAAATATTTTCACTCGATAATATTAAATCGTTTTCTAATTGTATTTCTTTTTCATCATCATTTATTGTTTTCACATTTTCTATCTTAGCATATTTTACTGTTACTTTGGCAACATATGTATCATAATAAAATACATAATCGCCTTTGTTATAATCATTTGATTTTTTTACTACCAATAAATCACTTTCTTTAAAATCAGGATTTTTTTCTTTAAGAGTTAATACATATTTATTATCTGTTTCAACAATATTATATTTGTTATATGATAGTAGTAAATATGTAACAATGACCGCTACTAAGAAATACAAAATGATTAAAATGTTTATTACTACTTTTTTCATTCTACCACCATTATAAGTATATCACACTTTTATGATTTATGTAAAGAAAAGAATAAGATTTTGTTTCTTATTCTATAACTATATTTTCTGCTTTTAACTCATCTTTAAATATTTCTTTAAAGTTTACCAATTCTTTTTTTATTACATCTGGATATACGGCTTTGGTTGTTCTTACGGCATCATATATATTTTTAAAATCTATTGTTTTACGATCTTCATATATAGCATTAGAGAAACATTGTCTTAATATTACTAAAGCTATATCAGGATATCTAGATGATATTTCATATACTCTTTTAAATTCTGTTGTCATATTTACAATGAATTTCATTATTTTTTCCTTAATAAAATCAGTATAAGGAAGAATTACTCCTGTTTGTTTTTCTAATTTAGGTAATGTTTTTAAAAGAATTTCTACGGTCATTTCTTCAGTTGGTTCTGATACATCTACTTTTTCAAACCTTCTTAAGAAGGCTTTATCACGCATGATATATCTTTCATATTCATATGTTGTAGTAGCACCAATCATTTTAATTGTTCCACGACTTAGTCCTTCTTTAAACATATTAGCTAGGTCTAAAGCTCCTGCTGCATCATTACCTATTAATGTATGTATTTCGTCAATAAATAAAATAACTTTCTCTTTTTGTTTTAATTCTTCTACTAATTTAAGGACTCTATTTTCTTCACCATTATTAGTTAATAATGCTGTTGTATTGACACGATATATAGTATAACCATCTAAGGCTTTTGGTACTTCATGTCTTTGAATACGATAAGCTAGACCCTCAACTATAGCGGTTTTACCAATACCTGGCTTACCTACTAGTACAGCTGATTTTTCTGGTGTTAGTAGTACTAAAATTAATTTTTTTATTTCTTCATCCCTTGCTATAGCAGGATTTGTTATGTATTCTACTTCAGTTAAATTATCCGAAAATCTTTCTAATATACTTTCCATTTATTTGCCTCCTAGTGAGAGAAGGATTAATATTAATCCACTTACCATTATGCCAGATAGAAAGATGGCATCTAAAAAACCACCGTTTGTTCTTTTTTTATAATCATAATACATTTTATATTTTCGATTTGTCATGGTATTCTCCTACAATATATTTTTTATATCTTTCTTTAATTTTTCATCTTTAATATTCGCTAATAGTGTATTTAACTCTTGTGACTTTTGATATAATTTTAATTTTTCTTCATAAAAATATAATTTATTTTCTATTGACTTTATACTTTTATGAATAGCATTTCTACTTACATTTTCATTTTCACTTATTTCTCCTAATGATAAATTATTAAAATAATAATCTTCAAAATGTTCTTTTTGTTTATCACTTAATAGTTCACTATAGAAATCATATAGTATTATTAAATATTCTCTTTTTTCCATTAAATTATTTTTACTAATGTATATATTACTTCAATAACTATTAGTAATACTCCTAATCCAAATAGTATATATACCATTTTTTTCTTTGATTCATCTTCAATGTAATAGTAGCAAATGCAAAATAAGAATAATGCAAATAATATTAGTGTTGCTGGTAAAAAGACAACATTTATTATGGAAAGGACTAATAATACTAGGAATATAACTCCTACTATTAAAGATATTATTAGTTCTACTTTTTTTAATCTTTCAGCGTCTACTAATTTATATTTCTCTTCTTTCTTCTTTTTTATTTTTGATGTTTTTTCTTCTTTTTTCATTTTTTATCTCCCTTTCTATTTCTTATAAATCTTTAAATAAACCATAAATATACTTTTCAATATCAAAGGCTTCTAAATCATCTTCTTGTTCTCCTAGCCCTACAAATTTTACCGGTATATTTACTTCTTCTTTAATAGCAAGAACTATACCACCTTTAGCTGTTCCATCTAATTTGGTTAAGACTATTCCTGTTATATCTGTTACTTCACTAAAGGCTTTAGCTTGTGATATTCCGTTTTGTCCTGAAGTAGCATCTACTACTAAAAGTGTTTCATGTGGAGCATTAGGAATCAGTTTTTTTATTACGGAATTCATTTTGGATAATTCATTCATTAAGTTTACTTTATTTTGAAGTCTTCCTGCTGTATCTATTAGGATTACATCATAATTTTCTTTTATTCCTTTGTCAACGCCATCATATACTGCCGCTGATGGATCTTTTGATTTAGTACTAACAACATCAATATTGATTCTTTTTCCCCATTCTTCTATTTGTTCGATGGCACCTGCTCTAAAGGTATCCCCCGCTACTAATAGAACTTTTTTACCTTCTTTTTTTAATTTATTGGCAATTTTTCCGATGCTTGTTGTTTTTCCAACTCCATTAACACCAATAAAGAGAATTACGGTTGGCCCTTCTTCACTATAATTTATTTTACTTTTTAAAACGCCATTATTTACATACATTATTAATAGTTCATCAATTATTATTTCTTTTAGAGTTTCACTATCCTTTATATTTTCTTCCTTTACTCTTTTCTTTAATTTATCAACAAATTTTACAACTGTATTTACACCAATATCTGCCATTATTAGAATATTTTCTAATTCCTCAAAATAATCATCATCAATATTCTTATACTTCTTGGATAACTTAGCTAATTCAGTTGAAAATTCTTTTCTTGTTTTAGTAAGTCCTTCTTCATATTTTGCTGCCTCTTTGTCTTTTAAAAAGACATTTTTTATCTTATTAAATAATCCCATGCTTTTTTACCTCCTGTTAATTATCTATATACATTATAACATTTTTATGTATAAAAATAAAGAAAAATTAAACATCTATTTTAGATATTTAATTTAAAATACTGTTTAATTCTTCTATTTGTTTATTTAATTCTTCAATATTACAACCATTTATCTTCTTCTTATCTGATATATTATATTTTTCTTTTATTCTGAGTATTCTAGTCACTGATTTGTCGATATCTTCTTCTTTTATTTTACCTGTTTTTACCATTTTTATTACTTTATTTATTACTTTGTAATCTTCTTTACGATATTTAAATAGGATAATATCTGCTCCCGATGTAAAAGCTTTCTTTAATGAAACACTTTTATATAATAAATCAACTGGTTTCATTCTTATATCATCAGTTATTACTAAATTGTCATAATGAAGTTTTTCTCTTAAATATTCTTTTATTAATTTTTTTGATAAGGATGATGGTAATCCTTGGGTTAGTTTTCTTATAACTATGTGACTTATCATTATACCATCACAACCATTATCTATTGCTTCTTTGAATGGTAATATATGCTTATTTAATACTTCTTTATAATTAAAAGTATACGGTAATAATATGTGAGAATCTTTTTTTGTTATTCCATGTCCTGGAAAATGCTTAATAATAGAAATTACATTATTTTTTTGCATTTCTTCCATATATAGTATTCCATATTCTTTTACTATATCAACATTATCAGAAAAACATCTATCTTTTATAACTTTACTTGATGAATTATTATCGATATCTAAATCTGGAGCAAAATTCATATTGATACCAGTATTATATAACATTTTGGATATTATTTCAGAATGCTTTTTTATTAATTTCTTGTCTTCTAACTTAGAAAACTTATTAATACTTTTTAAATTTTTTATTTCTGATGGCATTCTGTTTACACGGCCACCTTCTTCATCTACCGCTACGAATAAGGGTATTTTATTTCCTTTATTAGCATCTTTTAATTTATTGATTAAAGTTAACATTTCACTATAAGAGGAATAATTTTTTTTATAAAGAATTACTCCTCCTATTTGATTGTTTTTGATTAATTCTAAAATCCCTTCTGTATTGGAACTGTTTATTCCAAACATAAACATTTGACCAATTTTTTCTTCTAATGTTAATTTTTCTAGCATAATTATACTCCTTTAGAGAAAACAGAAAAGACTATTTAGCCTCTTCTGTGCATCTTGTTTCTCTTATTACTGTTACTTTTATAGTACCAGGATATTTTAATTCATTTTCTATTTTTTCTTTGATTTCTCTAGCTATTTGATATGCTGTTAAATCGTCTACTTCTTCAGGTTTTACCATTACACGAAGTTCTCTACCAGCTTGAACGGCATATGCTTTTTCGACACCGGAAACATCATTACCTATTGCTTCTAATTCTTCTAATCTTTGAATATAATTTTCTGAAGAATCATTTCTAGCACCTGGACGTGATGCTGAGATTGAATCTGCTATTGAAACAATAGACGCTATAATGCTTGTTGGTGGTACATCTCCATGATGAGAAGCTATAGAATTTATAACAACTTCATCTTCGCCATATTTTTTAGCTAGATCAGCACCGATTTTTACATGGCTTCCTTCCATTTCAAAATCAATTGCTTTTCCAATATCATGAAGTAAACCTGCTCTTTTAGCAAGATTGACATTTTCTCCTAATTCACCTGCTAATATACCAGATAAATTAGCAACCTCCATAGAGTGCTTTAAGGCATTTTGTCCATAACTACTTCTAAAGTGTAACTTTCCTACTATTTCTACTAATTCAGGATCCATTTTAGATAATCCAAGTTTATATAAAGCATTTTTACCATACTCTTTAATAGCAGTTCTTACGTCTGCGCATGTCTTAGCATATAATTCCTCTATTCTAGCCGGATGAATTCTGCCATCTTTAATTAATGTTTCTAGAGTAAGTCTTGCTATTTCTCTTCTTAATGGATCAAAACTTGAGATTACAATGGCTTCTGGAGTATCGTCAATTATTAAATCAACACCTGTTACTGATTCTATTGTTCTAATATTTCTTCCTTCTCTACCAATTAATCTACCTTTCATTTCATCATTAGGTAATGCTATTACAGATACTGTTTGTTCACTAGTAATATCTGCTGAATATTTTTGCATTGTGCCTACTAGCAATTCTTTACTCTTTTCATCAACTTCTAATTTGGCTTCAGCCTCTTTTTCTTTGATATATGCTGTTATTTCTTTTGACATTTTTTCTTCAACGATTTTCATTATTTCAGTTTTTGCTTGTTCTTTGCTGTATTTACTTATTTTTTCTAATTCTTCTAGTTCTTGTTTCTTAATCTGTTCCATTTCTTCTTTTGCGTCTTGAATTTTTTGCTGTTTTTCTAATAAATTATTTTCTCTTTCCTCCAGAGAATTTTCTCTATTTTGCATTGCTAAATCACGGCGATCAATATTATTTTCTCTTTGAAGAAGTCTTTCTTCTTGCTCTTTTATTTCGCCTTTTTTCTCTTTTATTTCTTTATCCGCTTCAATTTTTAATTTATGTATTTCTTCTTTAGTTTCAAATAAAGATTCTCTTTTAATTTTATCTGCATCTTTCTTTGCTTTTTCGATTATTGAATCTGCTTCTTTTTCTTGATTTTTTTTCTTTAAAATATTTATAACTATAATGCTAACTAGTCCAACAATTAATCCAAGAACAAATAGTAAAATGGAGAAAACTGTTTCATTCATCTGAACACCTCCATTCTTTAATTATATATTATAGAAAAAATTATTAATTTTAATTTAAACTATACAATTTAATTGTATCTTAGTTTTACAATGTTGTCAAGCAAATTTTAATTTTAAAATGATTCGAATAAACTATAAGCAAAAAAGACTATTTATAGTCTACTACTTTGTATTATGTTTAGAAGAATCAATTATAAAACTATTAACAATTTCAGGTGGTATTCTATATTCGGATATTTTTTCTGGTAAAGGCTTGACATTATCAGTTGGATCATCAGGGAGAACTACTTTTGGTGTATAAAATTGACAATATTCATTTTTTCCCAATCCTGCGCAACACAAAACAATGCCATCATTCTTACTATTAGATTTATAAATAGATGTCTCTAAAGTGCTATCAAAAAAATAATATTCTCCATCAAGTTCAACAATATTTGATGCATGTATTCCACCAGTATCATTAGATATTAATCCAACAACTTCAGATTTTACCCCGACTTTTTCTAATACTTTCTTAAACATTAGTGCATTACTTGTACAGACACCACTATGCAATACTATAGCATTATATAAATCTAAAATTACTATTTCTTCTGCTTTGTAACCTTCTTTTTTCTTCATTATGTCTTCATCATAAGTATTATGTTCAACTATATATTTTTGAACAAGACAACAATTTCTTAATTGGTCCATGACATCATTAGATTCTTGTAAATCTAATTGTTTGATTATTTTATCGATTGCTTTATTTATTTCATATTTTATTTGTTCTATTGAAACACTATTACTTACTACACTATCAAACAAAGATGGAACCATAGAAGAAATTTCACCATTTTCATCCATTATTTCATATAAATCCTCACCATTTACTCCTTTTCTATCAACATATTTTTTTAAAATTTTCCCAGTACCATTGCCAGGTAAAGCAAATGACTTTATTGTACTTCCCGCTTCTAACATAATAATTCTCCTTTGAAAACTTCTATTATTTAAAATTCTATTTTTTAAGGTAATAATATAATTACTGAAAACTCTTTTTCTTGAAACAATTATATTATCAACGTAGCAAGTATATCATATGTTAGCATAAAAGTAAATGCTATTTAAAGAAAAAACGATAAAACGTTTGGTCTTATCATTTTAGTCATCACTAAAGAAATCATCAAAGAAATCATCATCATTAGTATTATCTTGATACATATTTGATATAGTTTCTGTTTTTACTGGTGTTTGCTCAACATTTGTTGGTGTTTGCTCAACATTTGTTGGTGTTTGTTCAACAGCAGGTGCAGTAGGCACTTCTTTATGTACTTCTTCTGAAGGAACATCTACTACTTGATTTGTTTTATTTGAAACTAGTTCTTCAAATGGTGAATTTTTCTTTTCTTCTACTTCTTTAGTTTGTTCCTCTTCTTTTTCTATTTCTGCTATTTTAGCATCTATTTTCTTAACCAAGTCATCTATATTAAAACTTGTATCTGAATCTTCTGAACTATCATTAGCATTCATAAATGGTGGCAATCCTCCACTAAATGGATTAGACATTCCCATAAATGGATTTGGTGCTCCAAATGGAGTTGCACCAGTTGCTCCTGGGAATGGGTTACCTCCCATGGCTTCCATCTTTTCTTTTTTCTTTTCCTTAACAAATTCTCTTATGTCGAATAATTCTAATTCTTTCTTTTGACGTACTGGTGGAACTGATTTAGGATATGTTCTACCCCAATCTACCTCAAAGTCTGTTTGGAATCTAGTTTTATATGGAAACATTCTTCTTCTTAAAACTATGATTTCAAATTTATTTAATCTTTGTAAATCACTTACTGTAACAAGTGGTGTCGAAGCAGTCTTTTCTTTTTCTTTAGACTTTACTTCACCACACATTTTACTTATTTCTTCTAGGGCTGCTATTTCACTACTTATTAAATATACTAAGTTACAGTTACCACGAATGGTATCACCATTTTCTTTACCATATACTTGAGTTAATTGCGCAAAGTTCTGAATTATAAATGTAAATCTTATTAATCTACTTCTTGCTGCTGTTACCATGGTAGTTACATCTTTTAAAGGTGGCATGTTAGCAAACTCATCTAGAATGAAATTAGTTCTAAATGGTAACTTTCCACCACTTTCTTGGGCAACATCTATTAGTGTTTCATAACATTGTTTGATAAATATAGTAGCAAGTGGATGTAATGTTTTCTTTTCATCCTGAACAATTAAAAAAACAGCAGTTTTATTTCTTCCAATATTTCGCATATCAAAATCACTATAAGATAACATTTCAGATAAGTTTTCTCTAGAAGAGAATAATTTAATTTTTTGCTTAAATGTAGCTATGATACCTTGCTTTGTTTCGTCAGCAGTAAATACTGTACCAGAAGCATTTATATATGCTGGTTTTGATGGATCTTTACCATTAAAGTATTCTTTAATGTAATTGTTGTTTGGTCCACCAAATCTTTCTTCTCCTAAACTACACATTAAATTCAAACTATTTAAATTTACTTGTTCTGGAGTTCCATCTTCAAATAAACCTAGGGCTAATCCGGTAAAGTAATCGGCAGCAGTTTTTTCCCAGAATGGGTCTCCGCTATTTTTTTCTTCATATAATATATTTAACGCTAAGTCATCTAATAATTCTATTGCTTTATCAGTATTTCCTTCTTTATATAATTGATATGGTAAACTCATTGGATTCCATGCATTACCATGCTGTGGATCTCTAAAGTTTAATGTTATTATATTATATCCTTCAGCTTTTAAAAGCTCTGCTGTCTCCTCATATAGTTCACCCTTAGGGTCAGTTAAAATCATTGATTCATTATGTTTGGCTAATAACTTTATCATTGGTTTTGCTACTATTACAGTTTTCCCTGAACCAGTAGCACCCATTACTAAATAATGATCTTCACCATTATCTACCCACATTTTGCCTTTCTTACTATGTAAGGCTATACCAGCGGCATCTATTTTTTCATCTTTAATGTTTACTTCTACTAAACCATTTTTGAATTCTCTATCAGTTGCCCATCTTGAATAACCTTTCTCTTTTTTTCCACCTATCGTAATACCAAAGCCTTTATCACGATCAAAGATATAAGATTTTACGGCCATAAAAATTCCTATTAGGGCTGCTAAAAATAAGAAAAATGTCATTCCTATATATCTTGGAGTAAAGGCTTTAAATGGTAAAAAACCATAAAACTTTCCTTCAGTTGCTATACTAGAGGCATTTAATACACCTATTGCACATAAATATAATAAAAATACACAAAAGGCTATAAATATTATTAAATCTTTCTTTTCTACTTTTATTTTCATACACTTATCGTCCTCCAAAATTACTAACCTTATTATAGCATTAATAGTTTGAATTGTAAATGTTTTAGAATAAAAAAGAACATCTATTTTTCAAGATATTCTTTTATTTACTTAAGATTCACTTTCTTCATCATTCAAATAAAAATTAACCTTATAATTCATAATACTATTTTCTCTAAAAACATATCTATTACCATTCTTATCAATAACAGTATATATTCTCTTATCACCAACAGTCTCAAATAAACATTTATCTGCATCAGTTGTAATCTTATCAAAATTATTATTAATATAACTTTTAAATTTTTCTAAAGAATAATTTTTCTTAGTAGTATCATCAAGTAATTTATAAGCTTCCTCTATATCATAATTTAACTTATTAACATAATCAGATAAATATAATACACAAATCTTCTCCTTAGTAATTAAATCAGACTTAACAGTTCTATTATTACTATTACTATCTATATTAATTTTCTTAATACTATCAATAATCTTCTTGTAATCATCTTTATCAGAAAGAGGATATACAGCATAAGTAGAATTATCAAAATCCACTATTACAATTATTCTAAAATGATTATCAATAACATTAGTGGTATCAAAAGTCATTTCATTAAGTTTACCTTGAATATAATAAATATAATTATTTTTAACACTAACATATTCAATCTTATTTACTTCAACTGAAGTATCAATAGAATATTCTTTTAAATAATCAAATAAATTATTAATAGTTATTCCTTTGCTATCAATATAATCAGAATATAAAACATCATATAATTTACTAGCATTATAAGTAGAAGAATATTCCAAATAATTATTAACATAATTAGTTATTGTAAAAAAATTATTATATTCATCAACAACTTCTAATTTTTCACTATTACTTTTCCTATTTAAAAACAAAACTAATCCTGTTATCAAAGTACAAATTATAATTATTACTACAAAAGTTCTAATATCATCTTTTTTCATCTTATCTCCTTAATTACAACCATTATTAATATAAGTTATTAATTCATTAGCAAATTTTTGCCTATTACCAGCCTTACATGGTCCCTCTCCAGGTCTCTCAAAATTCATACAAAAATAATAAGTTGTATCATCAATAGTATGATTTTCCATTAAATAATTTCTTATTGTTGGATATCTATCGTTTAATTCATATAATAAGTATTCAACTTGTGAATTAATCTTATTCCAATCATTACCATAAGTAGATTTTAAATTATCTTTTCTTCCAAAACACCACTGTGCAATACCTACACAATCAATTTCATTAACTAAACTAGGATTAAATGCTGAATTTTCACCCTTAAGATTACCCATAATACCCGCTATTGAATTATTAGAGTAACCAGCATTCTTTAAAGATAAACAAACAGCTTGTTGATTATCATTACCTCCAACATATCCCTTATTATCTTTAGGTCTAGGATTATCTTCAGAAACATAGTTAAGTCCATCTACTCTCTGACCATTTTTTCTTATTTCAAAATGTAAATGTGTTCCAGTAGAACGACCACTGTTTCCCATTTTTCCTATAACTTGTCCTTGACCAACTTGATCACCAGCACTAACCGTAATACTATTTTCATATAAATGTGCATATAAAGAAATATTACCATCAGCATGTTGAATCATGACATAATTACCATATCCACCACCGCAAGATAAATCATTACCTGATGATGAACAATTAACTTTATCATTCTTAGTAGGATAAATAACTGTACCACTTTGAACTGCTATAATATTTAAATTAGCCCCACCGTAAGAAGCAATATCTGTACCAGTATGATTACTTTTTTCTCCAGTAATAGGATGAATTCTACCGCCAAAATAAGAAGTAATAACAGTATCAACTGGATCTCCTCCAGCAAATAAGGCTCCACCTACACTAGTAGTTTCATTACTACCAATAGGCCACCAATAACTAGTTGAAGAACTAATATAAGAATAATTACTACTACCACTTCCTGTAGTTCCTTCAGCAATATCAATTAATCCAACATCCACAAATACCGAAAATAATACAACAAAAATTATTAAGAAAAAGAAACACGTAATAGCAACACCAATTATTATTAGTTTTATCTTTAACGGTAAACTTTTCCATAACATTTTTGTTTTACTATTTTCAGTTTCTTTTTCTTCCATAATTCTCACCACCTAATAGTAGTTATAAACCACCACCTGAGCCAAATGACTCTAATTCATCTTCAGTTACTATTACATTTATTTGCATTCTTCTATTACCACATACAAATAATGCTTCACCCTGACTAAATCTTTTTATTGACTCTTTTTCATTATCATTCAAATCTATTAACATAGCTAAGTCTTCTACTGCTTGTTTCTTTAATCCCATTACTAAATAATAAGATGAGTTGTCAAATATTGCTTTACCATGCATTAATATTCCATCTGCTACAAAGTCTGAAGGTTGTTGTGTAATTATAATAGTACCAGTATTATATTTTCTAGCTCTTCTTTGTACTTGAGCTAAGAATTCAGCACCAAGTTCATTTTTAGCTCCTAGTAAAACATGAGCCTCATCTACTGATAATACAGTATTTACAGTTGGATTTAAACACAATCCCCAAGCAAACTTAAGTACATTAAATAGTAAAGCATTTCTTATATTAGCATCAGAATTCATTAATTCTTTAATATTAAATACTAGAAAATCGCTTTCTGTATTTATTGATGTATGTCCATTAAAATAATACTTTAATTCTCTAACTAATGGTCTTAATTTTAACTCTAATCTTTCCATTACATCTCTTTCATGAGTTTTCTCAGTCATAGATGTTAATTTACTAGTAACAGTAATATATACATCACTAAATGTTGGATAATCTTTTGATGTAAACTTAGAAAAGTCTGATGTAAATGTTATTCCAAATCTAGCATATGTATCTTGTACTACACCACTAAATAAAGCTAGTACATCTTCTTCAATATCAGGAGAATAATATTTCATAAATGCTTTTAAAGATTGTAATGTTTTATTTAAAACAGTATATCCTAAACCATTTCTAATCTCATTCTCATCAGCATCCATAATTACTTCAAGTGGATTTACCATTCCGTATTCTCCGCCTTTACCAAGATCTACAACATCACCGCCATACATCCTAGTCATTTCACTTATTTCACCTTCAGGATCGACTGCTACTATTTGGTAGCCATTTCGGATATGACTTCTAAGAATTAATTTAGCCGCTGTAGATTTACCACTACCTGATGTACCTAAAATAATCATATTAGCATTATTTCTATTGCTTTCTTTCTTAAGTTGATATAAAAACTGATTAAATAATACTACACCGCCAGAGAAATCTACACCAAGTAAAGTAGATAAACCATCATCTTTAATACTATCAAATATAAAAGGATACATAGCAGCCATTGTTGGTGATGGCATAGGAGTACCTATTCTATCCTCAATAGGCTGTTTTTCAAATATTGGAAGTATAGACTTAAGTACTCTCTCCTGTTCAAATCTTAATGGTACTGCTCTAAGTTCCATAGCATCCATATAGTTTTTAATATTTACTTTTTTCATTTCAAGTTCTTCTCTAGTATTAGCAGTTATCATAATATGCATTTGAAAATCAAAAGTCTTAGCTTGTGAAGCAGTAAACTGTTGAATAAAATATTCTAAAGAGTCAACATCTTGTCTTATTCTTTCTTGAATGGTTCTATCTTTTTCTTGTTGATATCTACTTCTTAAATCTGATATTTCTTTATTTAACATTTTAGCAAGTACAGTAAATGGTACTGGAATATGTTTAATAACTAACTTAACACCAGACATATTTGTTAAATTAGATAGATATCCAGGACCAATAAATCTAGGATAAGATATTACAGTAAGTATAGTTGCATACTTATCACTTATTACAAAATCAGAAGGATTAAATTGCAATCCTTTAGGAGCTAGTTCACTTTTAAAACTCATTACGAAATCACCGTCCCAAAATTAGTAGTCATTCCACTATTAAGAAAATTATCTAATATTATTCTTAAATCATCATTTGATACTTGAGTAGCTTCAAGTCCTGCATTAGCTAATCCAGTAACTAATGTTCTAAGTCTTTTCTGAATTAAATCATCATTCTTTTCTTTAAATAAGATATAATACTCAGTATCAGTAATATTATTATTCATAAAATCATTGGCTTTATCAATATCTTGATTAATTAACTTTCTAACTGCTGGATTAGGAGTCTGATTATATAATAATTGTAATCTAGCTAAGTAATTATTTAAGTCTACTGGACGGTCTGCTGATATAAGCCAAAACTCAAAATCAATCATATTATAAAAGTTTTTTAATGCTATTAATACATTATCCTGAGTACCTTGATCTAATATAAAGATATTTCTAGGTCTTATTTTAACACCTGTTACTTTCTTTTTATTATCTAATACTATCATACCATTAGAAATATTTCTAATAGGTATCCAATCTTCAGTATATTTAGAATTACTTTTTGTTTTTGTCTTCGCTTCCAAATTCGCCATAAAAACACCAACCTCTCCATATATAATTTCTTCTTTCATTGTAGAATCTTAATATGCTTTGTATTGCACAAAGTACATTATGATAATTTGGTATCGGTACTACTAGTAAACCAGTTATACCTACTGGTAGACAAGATAGTATTACAACTAATGTACTTGATGACTGAGTTATCATTAATAGCAATAATGATAACCCAGCACCAACACTAAACATTATTAAGTCTACTGGTCTAAATATATTAAATATCAATGTACCCCTCTTAGCATTAGCAGGTACTAAATATCCATTCACTATGTATCACACTCCTTTTATTATCTTCCATATACTTCGCAAAGTAACTCATAAGCACGATTTATACTTTTAAAATTTTCTTCGGCATTAGGATCATTAGGATTAAGATCAGGATGGTGTTTCTTTGACAATTGAATAAATCTTTTTCTTACATCTTTTGAACTTATTTTATCTTTATCACTAAGTGAAAATCCAAATATTAACATTGCATCTGCAAAAGATGTTGGATACTTAATTTTAGTATTGCTTCCACCTTGGCCTCCGCCTTGACTTCCGCCTTGGCCTCCGCCTTGGCCTCCACCTTGGCCTCCACCTTGGCCTCCGCCTTGACTTCCGCCTTGACTTCCTCCTTGGCCTCCGCCTTGACTTCCGCCTTGGCCTCCACCTGTATTTCCATCTGATCCATTTTCATCATCAAATGGTTTTTGAGTTTCATTAATGTCTTGATAATATTTAAATGCATCTTCAATTTGGGCATCTTTTGTATATATTTTCTTAATGCTTTCATGCTTAGCTTTTACTTGCTCAAATATTCCATCCATAGAATTAAATTTCTTTCTTGCTTTATCTACTTTAGCTTCAGCAACTGCAATCGCTTTATCTCTTCTTGCTTTATAATCTTCATCCGATTCATCTTTATTTCTTGAAAGACTGTAGGCTGCACTTGCTTCTCTTTGAGCACTTTCTAGTTCACTCTGAGCAATACTTCTGTTTTTCTTAGCTTTCTTTAATTCATTATATGAATTAATGTATTCTTTATTTTTAAAGGCTTTTTCAGCATTTAGTTTTCTTTCACCATCACTATCGGTATATGAATATTGGGAATCTGTAGCATACTTTCTACCAAGTTCATATTTTCTTTCCCTTTCTTTTCGGTCAGCAATAGCTTGATTTCTGTTTTTAATATATTCAGCACGTCCTGGAGTCAACTTATCAAACCATTGTAGTAATTTATTCCTTGGCTTTGGCAAACCATGCATTTTTCTATCTATGGCTCCAATACCAGCAACTGCAGCTTTTTTTCCAAGTTTTAATCCCCAGCCAAGTGGTGTATTATAGGCCCATTTTAAAGGTTCAACAACTTGCTTTTTAAAACTTAAACCATAATCAAATGCAGCAGCACCACCAAGTGAAGGGAATATTTCTTTCAATAAATTAGGAACCTTTTTAACAAAAATTAATGTTGCTATAATCATAATACAAGTAAGATAAAGGCTTTCAAAGCCATTAGAATCAGCATATATGTTTAAAGCATTAGAATTTAGAATAATTTCAACAATAAATTTTGCAAAATATATAATTGCAACTCTTAAAAAGAAATCTAAAAACGTTGTAGTACATTGAGTTCCCCATTTTTTTAGTTGCTCATCACCTTTAGGAGTTATATACATAATAATTGGAATTGGTGCAATTAATTCAAGATATGCTAGTTGAATTAATCTAACTGCAACTTGAAAAGTAAACATAAATCCAGTATACAAGCAAAGTCCGCCTACCAATAATGCAACCAATCCATCGCCATCAAAATTAATAATATATTCTTCCTTATCAATTTTATTTTTTGAAATTGCTTCATCAATATTACTATCGTCATTATTATATTCTGATTTTAAATTTAAACATACATTGGCACCTGTACCAGTTATAGAACCAGAACTTGTTCTGATGTTTTCTTTTAGTTCTTCATTATTCTCACCTAATATATTTTTACATAAATTATAAGTTTCTGAATTTGCCAAATTTGAATCATCATTAATTCTATAAAATGAAGTAAAAAATGTTGAACTTAGATTTGAACCAAAGTCTCTCATTCCACTTTCAGTTTCTGTATACTCTCCACCAAGAATAACCTTTTCTAATATTTGTGACTCTAATATTTTGTTTTGAATTGTAAAAGCAGCATTAAAAAGATATTGTGTGCTTCCTAACAAAACTATTGAAACAATAACTTTAACTATAATTTTGCCAATACCTTTTTGCTTATCAAACATTGTATCCGGATTAACAACATACTGAATAAAAGCAAACGCAACTCTAAATACCATAAACAATCCAATAATCAACCCTACTTTTCTAAATATCGGTTGAACATCACTATCAAACAAAAGTCTTGCTGTTCCTAAATTATAAAACACCTCATAAACAAAAGATATTAATCTATATATGATATTACATAAAGAAAGCATCAAGCTCCTGAGAGCATCACGTGCCACCGATTCAACACTCAATATTATCATATTCACTGCCTCCCATCTATTTTATGCATGTTTCAGGACTTATCCAGCCCCATACACTATTTGCCAAATCTAATATTAAATTTACCAAAATTGGTGCTAGAAAAACTAAAACAGCAGCCACAATTCTCTTAATAAATATTTCTCTATTTTTCTTTATATCTTCTTCTTTTAATGAAAAAGTTGCTTTTGCGAAATCAAAAATGCCAAGTACAATCAATAAAAGTGGAACTGCAATCCTTATCCATTTCATTATATTATTAATTAATTCTTTAGTACTAGAACCTATTAATTCATCGCAACTATCATAATCCTTTTGCTGAAAATTATCATCATCTGAAGATTTAACTTTTAATTTATACATTTTATCACTACAAACAGTATTTGTATCACAATCACTAGATAAAGAAAACTTTTTTGAACTTAAAGTGAGTTCTTTTGAAATACTTTCAGTATATGCATCTACATAATGACGATCAATATAATAAATAAATGTAGGGCACCCACTAGCACCTTTCTTTCTATTATTATAATTTTCTAATAAAGTTTTAAGTTTGATTTTATTTTTAATATCTGAATCTATTTCAGAACCATCAATAAAAACTTTCATATAGTTTTGATTAAAATAAAGACTAAGTTGTCCTTTAGTTTCTCCATTAGAAACATTAAGTTGTTCATATTCACATTTAGCTAGCCAGTTTACATTTTCACAACTATTTTTATCATTGCAACTAAAAACACATGATTTTTTAGAATTGATATTAGTTTGAAGTTCCCAGTTACCACCATCACATTTACTATTTAATACATCAGACCATTCACCAAAAACAGCAATGCCAGAACTTTTACAAAAAAAGCATCCAAGCTTATGGCCACTTGAAACAGCACCAACTTTATATTTAGCTGTGCATTTCTCATTGCCACCTGCAACCCCAGAGCCGCTTTGACAATTAAAATAATTAACATTATCACACATACTACTACATTTACCATATGGTACTTCCGTATCAATCTTTTCAAAAACACCATTAACAGTATCAAAAGAAAATTTTTTTAGTTCTTCATCAGAATAATCAGAATTAAGACAAAAATAATATGAACTTTTTTCAACAACCTTTGCTGTATAGCCTTCAGGGCAGCAATGACCATCAACTACTTTATCAGTACTGTTTGGACATTTAGTATCTGCTTCTACTTTCCCAACATATAAAGTAAAACTGAATATAGCTATAATTAATAATAATATTTTCTTCTTCATAATTTTTCACTCCGTTCATTAGACATAAGAATTCACTATAATTAAATTATAGCATATAAAATAAAAAAAAGAAATCATTTTTTTGTGATTTCTTTTATATGTTCATTATTTTCTTATTTGTTGCCAACATTTATCCCATGAACTAGTGTCTGAGCCTTTAATACCAATTTTAGTAATTGCTCCCATAACTATTTGGACAATCCATACTACGCAGAATACAAGTACGGCATATAGAAATCTGTTTAAAAGTGATTTTTTTGCTTTTTTTACTTCATCCTCTTTGCTTGAAATAACTGCCTTACCTAAATCAATTGATCCTAATACGATTAATAATATAGGTACTCCTATCCAAATAATATTGATTACTATTCCAACAACGTTCCATATTGGAGCGAATTCTGGATCTGTACAAATGTCTATCATAAACATATAGTTCCCTCCTTAAATATACTTATATAATACACTATATTTATGGAAAAGTCAATTGTTTTGACTTTTCTTTACATAGTTTTGGTTATCTTGACTTTGTTTTTGCTTCTAATTTTTCATTTTGAATATTTAAAAGTCTATCTTTTTTCTTGTTTTCTTATTCTATATTCCATTAAAAAATAGTATTTCTACTATTTAAACTTTAAGAAATCAAATATACTTTTCTTCTTCTCTTGTTCTTCTTCTTTCTTAATATAACCTAATTTCTCTAATAAAGGTAATAATATATCACTATTATCTTTTTTATCATTTAAAGGAGGTATATTATAAAATACTTTAATACCAGTCTCTACCTCAAAATCAGCTTGTTCTGATTTTGATAAAACACTCTTATTTAGTACTACCATCTTACCTTTAATATCATTAATTAGTTTAGGATTAAGCATAGCTAACTTATTTAATTTAAGTATGGATGGTTCAATTAAATATAATACATCAGTACATAAATAATCCTTATTAGATTTATTTAAATCTAATAAAAATATATCAATATTATTATATTTATCCATAACATTAGAAATTTCATCTTCTTTAACAGTTAAAGCATCATTATCTTTAAAATAAGTAAAGTCTCTCTTATTAACTTCTAATACCATTACACTATAATAACTGCTTAGTACTTTCTTTAACATATAAATTAACGAAGTAGAACCAGCAGAATCAGTAATATTCTTAATTCCTATTATTCTTTTGTTGGAAACTGAATGAGAGGAGTCAGTGGTGGTATTATTATTTTCACCTGTATCAATTTTTTGTAAATAAGCTACATCACGATATATATTTGGATTAGTATATAGATACATCAAATTATTTTGATCTTTGGTAAAATTATAAATACCCATATTAACTAATTTAGCTAAAAATGGTTCAGAATTACTTATACTATCATCTTTATCTAATAATAATATTACTTTATCCATATCTATACTCATTGATAGTTTTTGTAAATTAGTTAAATCTTTATAATCTTTAATAGCAGTTATATCTAAAAACATTTTATTAAAGAAAAAGTTTTTAAACTGAGATATTATTTCATCAACAGTATATTCTCCTTCTAACTTTTTTGATACTTCAATATCTAATTCATTTAATACACTACTATATTTATTTGATATGACTGTATCCATTAGTTATTTATCCTTTCTATACGACGTGTTTCACCATTTACTGGTATAGTAAACTTTAATTTCATGAATGGAAATTCAATATATACAAACGTCCTTACTTTATAGTAGCTACTCTCAATACCATCAATAGAACTATCTTGATCTATCTTAGCTATACAATAACCTCTATCCGTATTTATATAATCATAGCCTTCACAATTACTTTTACCAATATCGTTAACACGATAAGAAACACTTTGCAAATAACTATTTATTTGCCCAAATACTCCTGATGTAATACCTTGTAAATTACTACTACTTTCCATTTCTTGTATACCTTCATTCTGCTCTATAATATCTATTACCTTATTCTTAACCCTAAATGCTCTTGCATAGTTAAAAGCTACTGCTACGAAAACAATATAAACTGCTAAAAATATTAATAATACATATATCATAAATGTTCCACCAACTGAATCTCTCATTATTTATCACCTACTTTTATTTTTTTATCCTACTCTGGGCCTGTTTTTTCTCCAGCATCTGGTTTTGCAATATTGCTTTGGAAAAAGTCATTAATCCAATTTCTTGCAGGACCATTTGAACTAAATAACCATGTTCCTACACCTACTAATAGTGCTAAAATTACTATAGTAATAACTGTCATTGAAACTTCACCTGTTGCTTCTTTCATTACTTCTCACCTTCTTTCTTTATTATATTTTTTTATTCTTTTTTATATATTCCAAATATTATACAGTTGAAACTAGTATAAATATTGAAATCAATAATAACACAAGAGAACATCCACCAGTAACAACCATCATTACAAGTGTTTTCTTCTCCATAGTACCAAGTCTTGCTTGATATTTCATTTCTCTAGCTTTAGCTTGAAGAGATGATACTGATTTAGAAAATGATACTAATTGTTGATGTTTCTTTTCTTGCTCTCCAAGTCCTAATCTATATAATAATCTCATCATTCTCATTGAATCTCTTACTGGATATTCTTTAGCAAAATCCATATAAGGATCTATTGATGAATCACCAGACTCTATCTTTGCAATCATTCTTTTTAATCCTGACTTAAATACTTCAGGAGCATCATCAATACTCTTAGCAATAGCTACTGGTACTGTATAATGATGTATTAATACTTCTAATGTCTTTAAATAATATGGTAATAGTGAATCTATATAATTTAGATGCTGTTTATACCATCTTCTTAAACTTAAATATTGACTCTTAAATACCAAGAAGCCTACTACTAAAGCTGCTATTACAGATAAGTAACTAAGTTGTGATAAGAATAAAAATACTAAAGCAATAGTAACAAGTACTCCATTTCTTACTCTCTTCATAAATACTTCATTTGGATCATATACTCTATCACCATATTTAGCTATTAAAAGAAAATCATAATCCTTTTCTTTTAATATACCTGTAAGTTTACTATCAGAGCCAAACATTCCCGTAGTACTAATTTTATTATTAACAATAAAAATGTAAAATACTATTACTGCTATTATAAGCATCTCTATATACATTACTCAGCACCTACATTCTCGTTGTAATATTTTTCTCCATTAAGAAGAAACCAACTATTTATTATTACTACACCATGAACAAATATTCTAATAAATACATTGTCTATCATAGCAATATAAGTCTCTTGTCCTATTAACAGCTGTATTAAAGCGACCATTCCATATAATGAAACACCAAAAATAACAAATTGCTTATGAAAAGCTGCTCTATCAGTTCTATCTCTATAAACACCTTCAACTAATATATCAATATCCGATAACATATTTTCAAAAGTCTCCTCAGTATCTTTAGCACCTTCTTTAGTTACCTGTAAAAATAGTTGATGCATATTCTTTACCATATAATAAGGGTATTTAGTATCCATATATTTAATAGAATCATATACATCCCCCTTTTCATATGATAAAGCAATCATAGTCTTTACATCAGATAATAAAGGATCCTCTAAAATACCTGATTCTACTACTCCTTCAAGAGACTTAACAAAAGCCTGCGTAGTAGCAAATTCCATTATAGTATTAGTACAATATACTTGAACTTGTTCAAATATATATTCACTATATTGTCTTTTACATCTCAAATAAGTAATATAAGGTATAAAAGAAACTGCAATTATAATATAAATGACTGATATAAATAAATTATAAAAGTATAAATAACTAATACCACCAGCTAAACCAGCAAAAGCTAGTATTTGAAACAAATATTGTCTAGGTGTATATTCTAATCCTAATTCCTTAACCTTTTCTCTCATCATTTTAAAAGAATACGGTTCAATTTTACGGTATGTATTTATAGCTTGTTCAGAAATAAATTTATATACCGACTCACCTTGCTTAGTACGATATGAAACTATAAATATTATTATTATTCCAATTATGATTATTTCCATTATATCACCTACCTAACTATTATTTATATTATTTATATTTACTGGTCTTGGTATATTTTGACCTCCATAAATATTAGGTATATTTTGCGAATATACTATATTACTTTGATTATTATAATTCGGTATATTATTTAATACTTGTTTATTACTCTGCACAACATTACCACTATTAGTAGTACCTACTTCATTATTCACATTTCTATATGTACTATTATCTACAATAAAATCATTATTATCATTACTAATATTATCACTTTTAACTTCCCTAAATTCCTCTTTAACTAAGATATCCTGTGGCATAATCACTCCCTGACTCTCTAAATAACCTATCAAATATTTAGAAGGATTAGCATAAGTCTCATGTCCATCAGGTGTCTTCTTATATAAAATCTTATATTCAGCTTTATTATCCTCGGTAACATAAAATTCTACTACCTCAGATACTTCACGATGAAATCTTTTATATTTTTGACTATAATATCCTTTGATATGAACTCCTAATTGTACATATCTATGAATAGTTGTTAAAAATTGGTCTACGTCTTGATTTGTTTCTAATAAGCTGTACATTCTACTTGGAATTGATTCTGCTTTGTCAGCATGTATAGTAGATAAAATATTATGTCCAGAAGAAATACTATTTCTAACAGCCATTACTGCTTCGGCACTTCTAACCTCAGATAGTAGTATCCATCTAGGATTCTGTCTCATACAAGTAACTAATACATCAGAATAAGAAGCAATATTATTAGTCTTCATTGCTACTATATCTCTATGAGGAAATATTTTATCGAGGTGTAGTTCTAAGGTATCTTCTATTGTTATTATTTTTTCATTTTCTTTTGTGTGAGCAGCTAAATATTTAATAAACTCAGTTTTACCTGAACCAGTTTCACCACTAACTATAATGTTACAATGTCCTTCAACACATTTTAGTAAGAAATCATGTATATTAAGTCTAATATAATCTTCTGCTATTATCTTATCTTTTTGTAATCTTATTTTAGCAGGAGTTTTTCTTATTAATACCGCTATTCCATTCTTAGCAATAGAATCGTGTACAAAGTTCATTCTTAATTCAGCAGATTCTGCATCAAGAAAAGGATTAGCCATATTAAAAGATTTACCCATAGAGTTAGCACACTGGAAAGCTATTTTTTCCATTAATTGATTATTGATTCCAGTGTTTTCTACTCTATATACTCCTTGTGACAATGTCTTTAACCAAACTTGTCCATTATTACTATAAGATATATCTGTAACATCATCATTTTCTAGAAAAGGTTTAATAGGGCCAAAGTCTATTTGGGTAAAAGCCTCATCCATACTTTAACCTCCTTTTTATTTATTCAACTTATTGATTAGTTTTATTATCAGTACTATTTTGATCATTCTTCTCTGCTACTTTATCAGTAATATCAGGTAAATCATCAACTGATACAAATACAGTCTTAGAATTAATAAATTCTTCAATATCATGGCTACTTACTTTAACAGTATCTTTCTCAGTTAAAGTTTCAGTATTTGGTATTAATATTAATTCTACATCATAGTCATCTAAGTATAATGCTTTTCTTAATAGTAAATGGGTTTCTTCAGGAACTGCAAATAGCATGTATGCTGGAGTCCTTGTTTCATCACTATTTTCAAATACATGTTGTCCAGATGAATCTTTAACATCTAGTACTTCAATATTACTTATGAATTTTCCAAACATTACCTCACCATTATCATTTAATGATTTATAATAAATATTAATATGACTACCTGGTGCCATTGAATTTGCATAAGTAGATGCTATGGTAACTGGATAGTTTATTACTGTATAGCCTTCTGGAACATCGGCAAATGCTGAATCCGGTAATTCATCTCCTGATACTACTAAATCAGAATAGAATAAACTGCCTTTTGCTATTATAGTGTTATAATTGGAATATTTTCCTACTATACTATTTATATTAGTATAATAGTTACCTACTAAGAATGACTTAGGTACATTCATAGTTCCAATCATATCTTTCTTTATGTATGTTCTAGGTTGTATAGTTTCCCTTGCATAAGGTACTTGTACTAATTCCACCTTCGAATTAATACGATAATTGTAACCGATATATAGTACTACTAAACATACTATAATACCTAATATGGTAACAGTATTCTTGTTACCAAGAAATTTTTTCATTGAAGCTTTTAAGTTATTCATAATTTTCCTCCTTTTTATTTTCTTTAACTTAATTTATATTTATATTCTTCATATTTCCAAGTTGTTATATATTTAATAATTGCATAATCCTTACTACCACTACTAATACTATTAATAGATATTTTATATTCATCTTGCTTACTTATCTTTATACTATTTCTATTATACATGTTTTTTTCTATGTTTGCAAGAGTTAAAAAGTAATCATAATCATTATTAGCATTTTTAAAATATATATCCCTTTGTAATATAGCAGTATTAAGTTCTCCTTGTGTCAAATTACTAGCATCTTGATATTCAACATTTGACAAAGTAACATTCTTAATCTTACCCGAAACTAATTCGTCAGGTAAATTTAACTCTAATGTCGTATCATATTTACCAGTAGCATTACTCTTCTTAACTATTGAATAATAAGTCATCTTCTTTTCTTTTTCTTCATAAGGATTGTCTATTTTCGTTATAGCTTTACCATTATCATCCTTACCAACATATTCAAATATACCAGTCAATTGATTTAATACCTTATAGTCACCACTAGTATTATATATCTTATAATTATCTATTCCTGTATCAATTCTAACAGATACCTTAGGTGGTTCTTCCATAACATCAAAAAACTTTATAGTGTACTTAGTTCCAATAATCAATGTCGATTCAGCAAACCTTCTAGTAAAGTTTTCTACAAATTTTTCTCTTACTATTTTTAAATTACCTGTTTCTCTATAGTATGATATATCTATTGAATCGACCATAGCGGCTTCAGTGATTTCTTTTAATAAATAATAATCGTTTTCATTAGTAGTAGTTAATTGTTGAAATAATAATATTATTGAAACTCCTATTATTCCTAATATCATAACCCCTACTGTTACTGTAGACCATTTCATGAATTATCACCTACTATGTTATTTCTTTTCTTATCAAAATATTTATCAATAAATGAACTTTCTCCATCATCCATAGTTTTCCAATCAAAATAGCCACCTTTATTAAGTTCATCTTTATTATATTTCTTAATCTCACTAGTCTTTTGACTATCTAAAGTAATAGAATATTGCTCTCTATCATAAGAGCTTTCAAGTCTTTCTTTATTTTTAGTATTATTATACCAATCATACCAATTCATTCCTGGATTTCTATTAGGAAATGGATTATTTAAATCAATTGGTCTATATATAAAAATATATTTAAATTTATCTTTATTCTTTGTGGGTTGTCCATACAATGGATATAAGTCAATTGCACAATTACTACTTGCACCATTTAAAGTAGTCTCCCATTTACCAGTCCATGCTGTACCTTTATTTTTACTATCCGCTATAACAGAAGATTCCTTAAGTCTATCCATACCATAAATAGTAGCAGTAATTTCATATTTATTTTTAGTATTCCAAGTTAAGGGTGTATAATATTTATTGTTTAAGCCAAGATTATTATCCGTGGTTTTATAAGTAACATTACCAGTATAATTTTCTACTACTGAATTAGGTAAATAAACAATACACATAGTAGTAAGTGTATCACCTTCATTAAAACTACCAGTTTCTTGACACTTTATATTCTGTCTAAAATAATCATCAGGTATACTCTCATTACCAAACTTAACATTCTTTAAACCAAAATTATTTACAAAATTATCTTTTAACTTATTTTTCATTTCACTAGTAATATCACTAATACTACCCTTATATAATTTAATTAAATTCCATGATATAGTATTATAATATATTATTCCAAATTTAAATCCTCCACCTGCATAAGTAGTATCAGGAGTTAAAATAGTAGTAATAGAACCACTTTGTGATACCTTAACATTAGCTTTAGCTTTAACTTCTCCATTAGAAGCATTAGCCTTAACTGTTAATTCATCACAAGTACTTGAAAAAGTTTGGCTAGATTTGTTACAACTAGCACTAATACTAGGACTAGTTGGAGTACACTTCTTATCATTATATACTCTAATCACAAACTCACCATTAGGTATAACCCATGAAGCTTGAACAACCATATCCTTAGCATCTCCAGGATAACGTTTTCTAGTAGCAACATTATCCCAAGTATTACTAACTCTTACAACATATTTACCAGGAGAATGGGTTGTTGTACCAGACATCAAAGTATAACTATTAACACTTGAACTCATATAACCATTAACAAAACTAGCACCAGTATAAGACGAAATCTTATAACTTTGGCCCTGAACTGCATCACTCCATGAACAAGGCTTACAACTACTATAATCTTTTCTAACCGCAGTACAATTACACTTATTACCATTAGCATCTTCAACAACATAATCCCCATTAACATCAGTAAAAATACCCTCAGGAACTATCATTCTCAAATATTCACCAGAATTATTTTTTTCAATTTCTACATAATCACTATTATTCTTAGGTTTAACAGCTTTATTTATTGAAATTACATTCCAATTAGAATATTCTTTACCATATTTTTCTTTATAATCTTGATTAGTAACTGCTAATTGAAATCTAATTCTTTCTCCATCATCAACTTCCCATGAAGAAGTATCAAATGTTATAGAAAAGCCTATATCTTGATATAAACACTGACTAGCTTTTTTTCCATCTTCACATTTATTATTCCAAACAAGATCAACAAGTGGTTTAGGAATATTTCTACCATTATATACATTAGTACATTCACTTTTTGAATTTTGAAAAAAGTATTGTTGACAATAAAAATTATAATTTCTAGGAGTATTAGAACCATTAACTTCCACCGCATTACCAACTTGATTTCCATTTTCATCTATAGCCCTAATTTTAATTTTTTGTCCACCACCAGTTTTTTTAATAGTACTATCACCACCATTATATTCAGTATAGTTTTGTGTACAACTGATAAAAGCCCAACCTTTAATAGTTATCTTTTCATTGTTAATATTAAAATCAGTAATATCATAACGTACCTCACCACAAGAACCAGCTTCCGCTAGTACAACATCAGAAGACAAAAAGACTAAAGTAAATATAAATAAACATAAAATTATTCTTTTTCTTACTCTATTCATAAAAAACTCCTCCATATCAACCTATTAACTTAAAACTCCTCTATTTTTTTTCTTTCTAATAACTAATACTATTATTAAAATAAATAGTACACAAACTAAGCCACCTACTATATATATAACATTACTTTTAATATAATCAAGTATAGTATCAAAAAAACTACTTTTTTGAACTTGCTTATTATCACTATTATTATCAATATTATATGTTTTTCTATAGTGTTCTACTCTTTCTTTAAAACTATCATAACTAACCTCATATTCATAATATTTACCACATAAAGGAAATTTTTCACCATCAATATTTTTACATAAAGGATCCAAAGAATAAATATTAAATTTAGGTAATCTAAAAGTAATAGTATCAATTACATTATCACATTTATCCGAATATATTTTTATAGTCCATTTTCCATTACTTAATATTTGAGTAATTTTACCATCAGTTGGAACAAGTTTATAGTTTAATCCATCATCAAACATAATATAATAATTATTAGGTATATTAATAATATTCACATTAAATCTATTATAATCCTTTTCTCCATCATCAGTTTCAAAATCATCTATATGTTCATATTCAACTTTTACTTTATTTACCTCTTTTTTTAAATCAGCAATTTCTTCATTGCTACAATCAGCTTTACAAATAGGAATACTAAAAAAAATTATAGTTATCATAATAAATTGACATAGTCTCTTACTCATATCATTTCACCCTTGCTCTATTCTATAATTGATTATATCATTTTTTTACTTAATTTAAAAGAAGTTTTTGCATTTTTTATAAAAAAGTGATATTATTATTTTGGTGATGTTATGAAAAATAAAAAAAATATAATTATGATTATTGTAATTTGTTTACTTGGTGTAGGAATAGGATATTTATTATTTAATAGTAGTGATAATGGTTTAGTTGAATTGAATTATAATGAATTAACAACTAAAATTGAGAATAAAGAAGATTTCGTAGTTTGTATTTCTCGTACTACTTGTTCTCATTGTAATGATTATAAACCTAAACTTAGAAAAGTAGCTAATAAATATAAAATTAATATTTACTATACTGATATTGATAAGTATAATAAAACTGACTTGGAAAAATTTAATAAGTTAATTAGTTTTGATGGTGGTACTCCTGTTACTATATTTATTAAAAATGGAGAGGAAAAAACGACCGCTACTAGAATTGAAGGAGATGTATCCACTGATAAAATTATTGATAAATTAAAAAAGAATGGCTTTATTGATTAAGGCCATCTTCTTTTTTTAGATAATCTTCTCCTTTAAAAGGATCACTTCTTAATAAATTCGGAAAATTTTGTTGTCTTAATGCTTCATATGTTATTAATGCTACGCAGTTAGATAGGTTTAATGCCCTAATATTCTCACTGGTTGGTATTCTATAGCATTTATCTAAATTATTATGAAGTATTTCTTTTGGTATCCCTGTACTTTCTTTTCCAAATATTAAATAATAATTTTTATTTTTATCAGAAAAATCTATCTCACTATATGCTTTTGTTCCATATCTAGTAAAATAATAATATTCCCCTTCATTTTTATTTTTAAAATCATCAAAATCTATATATCTTTGGTAATGTACTTTATCTATATAATTTACTCCACTTCTTTTTATTCTTTTTTCATCCATTACAAATCCAAGTGGTTCTATTAAATGTAAATAACTATTTGTACCAGCACATGTTCTCATTATATTTCCTGTATTTTCTGGTATTTCTGGTTCATACAAAACTACATTAATCATTTATTACATCTTCCTTTTCTAGGTATTTTTCTAACAATTTAATGTTATATTTATTTTCTTTTATATTATAAGAACTTGATATTTTTCCATCTTTTATTATTACTATTGTAGGAACTTCAGTCATTTCCTTACCATATTTTTTATTTATTTCTTTTACTATGTTGTTTTCTTTTAACTCTTCAGTTAAATCTAAATACAATATTTTATTATTCAAATTATTTTTATTTATAATATTTTTAAATTTATTTTCAAATAATCTTATACTCTCATCATTTAATTTTGATACATATATAATTGCATCTTTATTTTCTACTAAGTAATTATTTAATTCATTATAATTAATTACTAACAAATAATCATCAAGAATTGGTGTTTGTAACTTACTTTTTTCATAGGTGTTTTTCCACAGAAAAAAATAAATTACTACTACTATTGTTAATATTAATACTATTGATAATAATATATAATTTTTTAATGGTATTTCTTTTTCTTTTTTCATTTGGTACCTCCTTTTATATTGTATCATATTTTTTTTGTTTTTCAAGAAATTATATGATTTTTTTTTAATTATATGCTATAATATTGTTGCTTATTCGAGGTGAGGAAATGAAAGAAAACTATAGTGCTATGTGTGAAAATATTTTAAATAATTTAAATGATAAAAAGAAACTACTATTACATAGTTGTTGTGGACCTTGTAGTAGTTATGTAATTAGTTATTTAACAAAAAACTTTGATATTACTATTCTTTATTATAATCCAAATATTTTTCCATATGATGAATATCTAAAAAGAAAAGAAGAACAAATAAAGTTAATTAATGAAATTGATAAAGTTAATTGTGTTGATATTATTGATTGTGACTATGATAATGATTATTATAATGAATGCATTAAAGGATTAGAAAAGGAACCTGAAAGAGGTAATAGATGTAAAGTCTGCTATTACTTAAGAATGGAAAAAACGGCTATCTTAGCTAAAGAGAACGATTATGATTTCTTTTGTACTACTTTATCAGTAAGTCCTTACAAAAACGCCGAATGGATTAATAATTATGGAAAAGAACTTGAAAATAAATATAATGTTAAATGGTTATATTCTGACTTCAAAAAAAAGGATGGATATAAATCATCCATCTTATTATCTAATAAATATAATTTGTATAGACAAAACTATTGTGGTTGTATATATTCTAAACCCCAGTAGTTTTTTTCTGAATTAATATGTATGCAACTACTACTACAGCTATTGCTAACAATATACATATTGTACCAATAATGATATATTTTACATTAGCTTTTCCTTTGTTATTTAATTTTGCTACATTAGGTTGTCCAGCTATAGGTACTGTTCCAGTAATACTTGCTAAACTTGGATCTGAAACAATTGCTAATTTTTCTGCTTGTGGATTTGGCATATTATTTTCTGGTAATATATTATTAACATTATTATTAATACTATTATTTGCCAAATTGTTATTTAATGTATTAGCAGGCATTTCTTCAGTAGTGTTAGGAATTACATTTGTTGCTTGGCTATTATTATTTACTACTGGTGGTATTGGTTCAACAACAGGTGTCTCATTTACCATTGGTTCCTTAGCTTTTACTTCTGGTGATAATGTATTTTCATTTTCTGCAGAAGTAAAAATAGGTACAGTACTAACTGCTTGTTCAACTGGTTGTACCACTTCATTACTTGATGGAATTTCCCAAGTTGGCACCTCTGATGTCTTTAATACTGGTTCTTCAACTTTTAAATTAGTATTATAAAAAACTTCTGCTAATCCTACTAGTTCTTTACTAGTTATTGCTATAGAACAGTTATTATAATACTCTTGTTCACCTAATGTCGGAATATCATTACTTAATAATAACGTATATTTTTCTGTTAAACTACTTAATAGTTTATCTGCCGGCTCACCTTTTTGATTATTAGTTGGAATTAAAATAACAATATTATATACAATTTCACTTAATTTTGCTTTCTCTTCCGGCATAATATTATCAATAAAATATTTACCTTCTGAATTTAAAATTAATCTAGATACAAAAATTTGTTTATTTTCTTCATTTTCATCAATGAAATATACTAAATAATCTTTGTTATTAAAATTAAACTTTACTAAACTAGATGCCTGCATTTGAGTATTGTTATTTTTATTCATAATTATAAAATTTTTATTCATAAAAAAGTCCTCCTTAATTATATTAATGATAGCCACTATCATTTATTCTGAAGTAAGTATATCACATTTTTTTTACTCTTACAAGCATTATTTGAAATTAAAATTAATTTTTATCATTTAATTTTTTTACTTTGGTCAAAGTATTTCTATTTAATTCTTTACTTTTAATTAATTTTTCTTTAATTAAATACACTTTATTTTTATTATCAATTATATTTTTTTCAATTAATTCAATTTTTTTGTAGGCTTTATCATATTCTTTAAAACTATATGATAGAAAGTAATCTTTAAATTCTTTCTTTAGTTTCTGAACATCTTCTAATGCTAAATCAATATTATAATTCAAACTATCTATATCATATATTTTGTTATTGATTTCACTTTCATAGTTACCTAATGAATAGATTATTTTTTCTTGTTTTTCATAATGCATATTTTTTAACATGTTATGTAATAGTTTTCTAGTTGCTACTGTTCTGGCACCAATACCTGGTAATATTCCACGCAGTGGTGTAAGTGAAAGCAACCAAATATATCTTAAACTTGATGTTAAAAAACCATTCATTCCTTTTAACTTACTTTCAACATACTTTCTCTCGGTTATTTTATCTACTTTTTTTGATAATTCTTCAAGATAATTATTGTTTTTTTCTATTATTAAATTACAACAATTTTCTACTTCCTCTAAATTTACTATTTTGTTTTTTGCATCTTTATATTTTTTATCTCTTGCAGATAATTCTTGAACTCTTTTATTACTTATTTCTTTCATTTTTTCTGTTTTTTCAACTAGTTCATCTAAGTTTTTATAAAGATATTTATATTCTTCTAATAATTTTATTTTCTTAGGGATTTTATTTATTTCTTCTTTTTGTAAAGTTTTTCTATAATTTATTATATCATCAATTAATAAACTATCATCTAGTAACAATGGTTCTTCAATTAGATTATTATTTTTTAATAATTTATATTCTTTATTAATCTTTTCTAGTTTTTTTAATAATGTATTTATCTTGTTATTAATATCAATTGCTTTTAAATATATACTATTATCATCCTCATATTTATTTAGTATATATTCTTCACTTTCTACTATTTCACATTCATTTTTTAATCTTTCTAGTTCTTTTCCAAATTTTAATAAAATTTTATTTTCTAATTTATTATCATTTACTATTTGTTTATTCTCTTTATAATGTACTTTAATATCATTTGTTTTAAGTTCTTTATTTGTTGCTATTTTTTTTGAATTACCTTTTTTAACATAAATATTATTTTTTTCTTCTAGTGATACATTATTGCTTTTTGTATAGCTAATAGTATTGCTTATATTATTATTATCAGTTTTTTCATATGTCTGGCTTTTAATACCTAGTTTTTCTATACCTTTTCCAATAATTCCTAAAATTAAAAAAGGAGAAAATAGTACTATTTTTATAAGACTATCATCATTTTTGACTTTTATTTTTTCATTATTCTCTTTTATCTTTTTTCTTTTATTTTTATATGAATACTTTCTTTCTCTAAATCTTTCTCTGATTTCGTTTGCCATGAAAATCACCATTGTTATTATAACATAGAAACAAGAAAAGAAAAAGCCCAAATATCTTTAATTAGAGATATTTGGGCATAAAAAAATATTGGCAACGACCTATTTTAGCAACTAATCACTATCTTCGGCGC